>Ga0075108_10000147_pt1 | contig 42393 bp, 35 predicted proteins | sample AntAceMetag02UK1_FD_69797 | JGI IMG/M metagenome (GOLD analysis project Ga0075108, IMG submission 69797) | Saline lake microbial communities from Ace Lake, Antarctica - Antarctic Ace Lake Metagenome 02UK1 | ecosystem: Environmental > Aquatic > Non-marine Saline and Alkaline > Saline | place...
AATGCCGTTATTTTTAGTGATGGCGGACCGGATATTCGCTGGGTAGGCACAGAAGAAGGATTCGCAAATGAGACCAATTGGAGCATTATGCGACGTGACGAAATTTATCCTGGATGGCCTAGATATGTGGAATTGCGCTCCGGACACGAGGACGGAACACATTGGTTGCCTGCTGAGGTCAATACCTCTATCAGGCCTGGATGGTACTATCATCCTGGGGAAGACCATCAGGTGAAATCCCCCGCACGCCTAGTGGATACGTATTACGAATCCGTAGGTAGGAACGGGAATTTTCTTTTGAACCTTCCTGTGGATGCCAGAGGTTTGGTACATGAAACCGATGAGCGCCAACTGATGCTTTTAAAGGAACAAATAGAAGCCGATTTTGCCCGAGAAATCGCTAGTGGAGCCAAGGTTTCGGCGACCAATGTTCGGGGAAATAATGACACCTATGCCGCTGAAAACATGACGGATGGGAACAACACGAGCTATTGGGCTGCGGATGACGGCGTCACTACCGCTTCGCTTACGGTAGATTTTACGGAGCCTACGGAAATCAATCGGGTGTTGTTGCAAGAGCATATTCCGCTAGGGCAACGGGTCAGAGAATTTTCCATAGCCGCGAAAGTAGGGGAGGAGTGGATTCAAATCGATACCCAAACCACCATCGGATACAATCGGGTACTTCGTTTTAGCACAGTTAAAGCAACGGCTTTCCGCTTGGATATTACCGATGCCAAAGCGTCGCCTCTTATTTCCAATCTGGCCTTGTACCGCGCGCCTAATTTGTTGGTTCCCCCAACTATTAAAAGAAATAGGGATGGGATGGTACATATTACCGTTCCGGAAACGTCGGTTTCGGTCTTCTATACGCTAGATGGTAGCGAACCTACCAAGGAATCCCAAAAATATGAAGTGCCCTTTATGGTGCAAACACCAACTACCTTAAAAGCAATCGCTTATGATGCTGAAACAGCTATGGCAACAGCAGCGGTAAGCAAGCATTTAGACATTCCCAAGAAAGACTGGAAGATAGTTTCGATGTCTTCAGGTACACAGGAGAATATTCAAAATCTAACGGACGAAAACCCAGATACCTTTTGGGCAACGGACAATGAGACGGCAAGTCCGCAAGAAATTGTAGTCGATTTGGGCGCGTCGTATTCGGTAAACGGATTTACCTATGTGCCCAGTCAGGAACGCTACCCCTTTGGAATTGTGACCGACTATGCCTTTTATCTTAGTACGGATGGAACGCAATGGAATTTGGCAGCAGCCGGAGAATTTTCGAATGTGGTCAATAGTCGGCTCGAACAGGAAGTACGGTTTACAGCCACAAAGGCGCGCTATATGAAATTAAAAGCCATAAAAACGGCGGGCAAAGACCCGAGGGCATCTTTTGCAGAAATTGGGGTGCTAACGCAAGAATAGGACTGTATTCTGAGTTACATGGGGTAAATTTCAGGTGCTATGCTGTAAAATAAGCATCATCTGTTCCTTCTCCCTTGAAGCGGAAGGTGGCTTCCCAATTTTACTTATCTTAGCCACATGCTCTCCAAAAAAACAAAATACGGACTAAAGGCCTTGGCCTACCTTGGCGCACAGCAAGACAAAAAACCGGTGCAGATCGCCGAAATCGCCGAGCATGAGAACATATCCCAGAAGTTCTTGGAAAGCATTTTACTCTCCCTAAGGAAAACAGGTTTTTTAGGTTCCAAAAAAGGAAAGGGCGGTGGCTACTACCTGCTTAAAAACCCACAGGACATTCTAATGACCGATGTTATGCGGGTATTGGAAGGACCCATTTCCATGGTACCCTGCGTGAGTCTTAATTTTTATGAAAAATGTGATGATTGTCCGGATGAGGCAGCTTGTTCCGTGCATAAATTAATGCTTATGGTGCGCGATGCCAATCTAGCGGTATATCACAGTACTACTTTGGCGGATATTTTAAAGTAACAACACAAATACAAATACAAATACAAAAAAGCTATTCGCTTTGCGCTATCCGCTCTAAGCCTCATTAAGTTCGGTAATTCTTCACAACTAAATTTTCACTACCCTCTAACAACTAAGTACCCCTTCTTTCAAATACAAATACAAATCCAAGCACAGAAATGGGGTTAAAGTATTTGATAACTATAAGCTTATCTACCAATTCGTACTTCTAAACTCTAAATTTTTCTTTAGACCTGTCTACCATCTACCATCTACCATCTACCGTCTACCCACTTTTTATCCAATCCTCAAAATATTCTTATATTCATTAGCAAACTACTAAATCTATAGGATTTGTATAAATATTTTTTGATTTAGTAGGACGAGTTCGATAATTAATTTTATTTTTGTTATCCTATTAAATTGGTAGGGTAATAATTTGTTTAGAGAATTATGATTACAGATCAACTCATTTTGCATTCCAAAGAGGGTAAGCGCACCTATGCAAAGGACAAGAATTCCGAGAGCCCAAAGCGGAGCATTGTAAAATCTATAAGTTGGCGGGCCATTGGAACGCTGGACACGATACTTATTGCATGGTTCGTAACTGGCACCCTTTCCTTGGCTTTTTCCATTGGTGTAATAGAACTGGTTACCAAAATGGTACTGTATTTTTTTCACGAACGTGTATGGAACACCATCAACTGGGGTAAATAATTGGGATTATGGAACTAACAGCGGAATATATCAAACTGCTCAATCGGCAATTTAAGGGCATACCGCCACAGGAAATTATTTCTTGGGCCATTCAATACGGTAAGAGACCCGTAGTCACTACCAATTTTAGACCTTACGAAGTCGCCATTTTGCATGCAGTAGCCGACGTGGACACTAAAATACCTGTAATTTGGTGCGATACCGGGTACAACACGCCCAACACCTACAAGCACGCCGACGAACTGATTTCTAGATTGGGGTTGAACGTTAAACTATACGTACCAAAACAGACCACCGCCCATAGGGATGCCGTCATGGGAATTCCGCAGATAGATGATCCAATACATGCTTTGTTTACCGAGCAGGTAAAACTGGAGCCGTTTAAGCGGGCCATGGACGCCCACAAACCGGATGTTTGGTTTACCAACCTCAGAAAAGGCCAGACCGCCCACAGAAATTCCTTGGATATTTTGAGCCTGAGCAAGGAGGGTGTGTTGAAGGTATGCCCCTTCTATCACTATAACGATACCCAACTGGATGTATATCTAAAGGAGCGAAACCTCCCCAACGAACATACCTATTTTGATCCCACCAAGGTCTTGGAGAACAGGGAATGTGGATTGCATAGTTAGTTAGACATTAGATTTTAGAAGTTAGGCAAGGAAAAGTAGTTAGTAATTAGTAAAAAGTGATTGGCGAAATTAAAAAAAGTCTTTGCAAGGAGTGAAATACAGGATTGATGGTTAAGAAAAATGGTTGGCGCGACAACGCAATGTATTGAAAAATGCTTACTGGGTTATATAGCCTTTTGGTGCTATAGTAAGAACCTCTAGTGTAAAATATACGGAATAATAAACATGTAACTAATAAAAAGTAAAAGAGTAATAAAGCGATTAGCAGGTTTTGATACAAAAAGCGGTTATCCATTACCTAACCAAATTGTTTGTATTTGTATTTGACTTTTGTATTTGAATTTGATTTAATATGGATAACAATAAAGATTTGAACTTGAACTTGGCACTTGAACTTGAACTTGATGTTAAGGGGGATACATCGAATATCCATGCCCTAGAAAACGAGGCCATCTATATTTTCAGGGAAGTGGCCGCGCAGTTTGAGAAACCGGTGCTGCTATTTTCGGGTGGAAAGGATTCCATCACGTTGGTGCGCTTGGCACAAAAAGCCTTTTGGCCAGCCAAGATTCCGTTTCCTTTGCTGCATATAGATACTGGACATAATTTTCCGGAAACCATTGCCTTTCGGGATAAGTTGGTGGCCGAACTGGGACTTGGGCTCATTGTGAGAAACGTGCAGGATTCTATTGATCAAGGTAAGGTAAAGGAGGAATCGGGCCGGTATTCCAGTCGGAATTCCTTACAAACCACCACTTTGTTGGATACTATTGAAGAATTTAAGTTCGATGCCTGTATTGGTGGTGCCCGAAGGGACGAAGAGAAAGCACGAGCCAAGGAGCGTATTTTTTCGGTACGGGACGATTTTGGACAATGGGACGAAAAAAATCAACGTCCGGAGTTATTCGATATGCTGAACGGACAAATACAATTAGGACAGAATGTACGGGTTTTTCCAATATCCAATTGGACTGAGCTGGATGTGTGGTCTTATATCAAGGAAGAGGAAATCGAAATTCCATCCATCTACTTCGCCCACAAACGAAAGGTTTTTTTAAGGGACGGTTTAATATGGTCACATTCAGATTATGTGTATCAGGAAGAGGACGAGGAAGTTTTGGAAAAAATGGTACGCTTTAGAACAGTTGGAGATATGAGCTGTACCGCTGCCGTGTATTCCGAAGCAACGGATATTGATTCCGTCGTCAACGAAATACGCCACTCCACCATTTCGGAGCGGGGCGCACGAATAGATGACAAACGGTCCGAAGCGGCCATGGAGAAGAGGAAGCAGCAAGGTTACTTTTAAGAAGTAGGCAGTATTCGGTAGCGGTTGGCACTATAGACGTCAATAACTACCTACAGAAATTAGATGATAGGATAGATTGAAAGAAAATCGTAGGAGATTATTTGAAACATAAGCTAAGATGATAGATACTGAGGTACGAAATACGATAGTAACAAACAAAACTCCTTCCCGTTCAGGAAAGGCCGGGTTGGGGATTTTAAAAATAGCAACAGCAGGAAGTGTGGACGATGGTAAAAGTACCCTAATAGGTAGGATACTTTACGATACCAAATCCCTAACATCGGATAAACTCGAGGCCATTGAAAAGACCAGCAAGCAAAAAGGATATGATTATCTGGATTTCTCCTTGGCTACGGACGGCTTGGTGGCAGAGCGAGAGCAGGGCATTACTATTGATGTGGCGCATATCTATTTTTCGACCCCTACCAAAAGCTACATTATAGCGGATACGCCCGGCCATGTGGAATATACGCGGAACATGGTCACGGGAGCATCGACCTCACAGGCGGCCATTATTCTTATCGATGCCAGAAAAGGGGTTATTGAACAGACCAATAGGCACTTTTTTATCAATAACCTATTGCGCATTAAGGATGTGGTAGTGGCCATCAATAAGATGGATTTAGTAGATTATTCGGAAGAAACCTATACCAGTATTAAGTCGGACTTTCAGCAATTGATGGCGAAGCGCGACTACCAAGAACAGAAAATTACCTTTATACCGGTAAGTGCGCTCAAGGGCGATAATGTGGTAAATGCGTCGGAGAAAACACCTTGGTATAAAGGCCCAACGCTTTTGGGTCATTTTGAAGCCTTGGACCGTCAAGATATTTACAATACAGGCACACCACGTTTTCCCGTGCAGTATGTCATCCGCCCAAAGACCGAGGAATTTCATGATTTTAGGGGCTTTGCAGGAAAAGTATACGGCGGCGAATTGAGCGTGGGCGATGAAGTAGTGGCCTTACCATCGCAGACCAGTTCTAGAATAAAGGATATTTATTTTCACGACAAACGCTATAAAACGGCATCCAGACGTTCTTCGGTAACCATTACTTTGGAAGATGAAATAAATGTGAGCCGAGGCGATATGTTGGTAAAAGTAGGCGATCTCCCGACCATAGATAAACAGTTTACGGCCACCGTATCGTGGATGGATTCTCAACCGCTTAGGGCAGGTAACAAATATATAGTGCAGCACGGAGTAAATAAAGTACTTGCAAAAGTAGCTGCCGTAAATCATAAAATTGCTCCTGATTATTCCGGTGTGGATACCGCAGCGGAGGCCTTGGGAATGAACGACATTGCCGAAGTCAGTTTCAAGCTCAATAAACCCATTTTCTATGATGCGTTTAAAGATCACAGAACAAATGGTTCCTTTATTATCATAGATACGCAGACGAACAGTACGGTAGGGGTGGGGTTTATAAATGAAGCCCCCTAGAAAAGCCCCCTAGCCCCCAAATGGGGAACTCTTACTCGGAAGGTTGAAAAAGTGATCGGGTTTAAATGTGCCCGTGTCGGTATTTGTCCCTCCCCTTTGGGGGAGCTTAGTAGGGGTCAGTCCGAAGGAGTCTTTTGACGAAATTTTGATTTTAAAATTCCTATAAAATCTATAGGACAAATATATTAATAATAAAATACTTACTTACCCGAGTAAGTGTTCCTTCCCTTGGGGGAGGTTAGAAGGGGCTGCCTTATGCAAAGTTTTAGAACAGAAATAGAAAATCCGGTTGTAGAGAAAGATATCTTGGAACTGGAGCGCAAGATTCGCGAATTTAAGGAAGGCAAGGTAGATGAGGAGAAATTCCGTAGTCTACGTTTGGCCCGTGGCGTATATGGTCAACGGCAGCAAGGCGTGCAGATGATACGTATTAAGCTGCCCTACGGCAAAGTCACTTCAAGACAGTTGAAACGGATTTGCGATGTATCGGACGAATATTCTACCGGCCGCTTGCACATTACCACACGGCAGGATATTCAAATTCACTATGTGGACTTGGACCGTACGCCGGAGCTTTGGGCGCAACTGGAAAAAGATGCCGTTACGCTAAGGGAAGCCTGCGGTAATACGGTGCGCAACGTAACGGCGAGCGAAACCGCAGGGATTGATCCAGATGAACCTTTTGATGTTTCCCCCTATGCCGATGGGGTGTTCAGTTATTTCTTAAGGAATCCCATTGGTCAGGAAATGGGCCGGAAATTCAAGGTTTCCTTTTCCGCGAGCGATTCCGACACCGGACTTTCCTATATGCACGACCTAGGGTTTATCGCCAAAATAAATAATGGGGTAAAAGGATTTAAAGTGATGCTTGGTGGCGGATTGGGTTCGCAACCACGCCATGCCGATGTGTTGTTCGAATTTTTGCCGTCGGACAAGATTATTCCGCTCATGGATGGAGTGATACGTGTTTTTGATAGATACGGGGAACGCAAAAGCAGGGCCAAGGCACGAATGAAATTCTTATTGAAGGATTTGGGTCTAGACGGATTTAAAGAACTATTGGCCCAAGAGCAGAAAGCATTGCCACATAGCACTTTTCCCATAGATGCCCTGGCCTATCCCAAAATTAAGATTGCCGATGTAGCCGTCCCAGAAACCCATATTGATGATAAACAGGCTTTTGAAAAATGGAAAGCTACCAACCTAGTGCCTCAAAAGCAGAAAGGTTACGTGGCCATTGGGATAAAAGTCCTTTTAGGAGATTTTTATACCGATAAGGCAAGAGTCTTAGCCGATTTGGTGCAAAGCCATGCAGCCGGAGAACTTCGCTTATCGCTCCGTCAGAACATATTGATTCCCTACGTAAAGGAGGAATTGTTGCCCTTCTTCTATCTGGAGCTTGAAAAATTAGGTTTTGTGGAAGCCGGATATAACAAGGCTTTGGACATTACCGCCTGCCCCGGAACGGATACCTGTAACCTAGGTATTGCCAGTAGTACGGGAATAGCGGTGGAGCTGGAGCGCGTCATCAAAGCCGAGTATCCAAACTATATCAGCAATCCCGATGTGGTCATAAAAATTAGCGGTTGTATGAATGCTTGCGGACAGCACAATATGGCGCATATCGGCTTTCAGGGAATGTCCATCAGGACCAAGGATAAATTGGTGGCACCGGCATTGCAAGTACTATTGGGTGGAGGAAACCTCGGAAACGGAAAAGGGGTGTTTGCCGATAAGGTCGTCAAAATTCCCAGTAAAAGAGGGCCTGACGCCCTTCGACTTATTTTAGATGACTATAACGCGAACGGAAACGGTCGTTCGTATGACAGCTACTATCAAGCTCAGGGACAAATGTACTTTTATGATTTTTTAAAACCCTTGACGGACACCGACAATCTGGCACAAAACGATTTTATCGATTGGGGCAACAACGAGAAATATGAACAGGCCATAGGCGTGGGCGAATGTGCAGGCGTGGTTATCGATTTGATCGCCACCTTACTTTTTGAAAGCGAAGAAAAAATACATACTGCCACGGAAACCCTACAAGAAGGAAAATGGGCAGCCAGTATTTATCATTCCTATTCCGCCATGGTAAATACGGCCAAGGCACTATTGACCGCGGAAGAAACCAAGACCAATACCCATAGCAGCATCATTACCGATTTTGATGAAATTTTTGTGAAGACAGGGAAATTGGTTATCAATCACATTTCCCCACTTGGGGCGAATGAAAGGGAGAATTTTGAGGACTTAGTTCTTCAATTAAACAAAAACGAACCTACAGAAACCTTCGCAAAAAGCTATGTGAATGATGCCAAATCATTTTTGAATCAAGTAGCGGAATATAGAAAACAAGAACTTGTAAAGGCATAGCATGAATGCATATAAAAAACTTCCGAGTAAAAGTCCTACCCTTTTGGGGAAGTTAGAGGAAGCTTCCGCCCGAGTAAAAGTATCCCCTTCGGGGGCTAGGGGGCTTTTAACCATCATAGGAGCAGGACCTGGAGACCCAGAACTCATTACCATAAAAGCGATAAAAGCATTGCAAAATGCCAATGTCGTCTTGTATGACGCTCTGGTAAATCAAGAACTTTTAGAGTACGCACCCAAAGCAGAAAAGATATTTGTAGGTAAACGCAAAGGTTGTTATATCTATCAACAAGAGCAGATAAACGAATTGATTGTTAGCAGGGCAAAAACCCACGGTCATGTAGTGCGACTCAAAGGGGGCGATCCCTTCGTTTTTGGACGTGGAGCGGAAGAAATGGAGTATGCCGCGCAGCACGGAGTAGAAACCGCAATGGTACCGGGAATCTCATCAAGTTTGTCGGTTCCCGCAGCTCAAAATATACCGGTAACCAAAAGAGGAGCGGCAGAGAGTTTTTGGGTCATTACGGGAACTACAAAAGAGCATAAATTATCCAATGATGTTCGATTGGCGGCAAAATCAAGTGCTACGGTGGTTATTTTAATGGGAATGTCCAAACTTTCCCAAATCGTGGAACTATTTAAAAAAGAGGGAAAATCAGAAACACCTGTAGCCATTATTCAGGACGGCACTACGGAAAGGGAGAAAATAGGAATTGGAACGGTACAATCCATAGAAGAAGAAGTTGCACTGCAAACATTATCCAATCCTGCTATCATTATCATTGGGGAAGTAGTGCGGCACAGACAGAAGATGTTGGAGATGTCCCGTTCTCAAAAACTGACAGGTGCAGAAAAACTTTGTGGTGTGGATGATATTGGGACTGTTGCACCGTTTTAAAACGAATTCAGAATAGGTTGGCCAGAGTTTAGTTCCCGCCTAAATATGTGCTGAGCGGAGTCGAAGTAAAAGAGGGATTAAGGGAGGTGCAAAGACGGGGAACTTGCTAACATGGGACAAAATAAATGAAAAGACTTTTTTGAGTGAGTTGCCGTTGGCACAAGAGTTTTCCCTCCTAATCTTGTGCTGAGCGGAGTCGAAGTAAAGGAGGGACTAAGGGAAGTTTAAAAACCGCAGACCTTAATAAAAGTAGACAAAACATAAGAAAAGTTTTCCGCCTTTAATAGCCACAGTAAGCTTTATTGGAAGGAGTGGAGCACTATCTGGACAAAGTTTATTTTTCCTCCTAAAGAGGAGGGACTAAGGGAGGTGTAAACGCGCAGACCTTACTAGAAACAGATAAACCATAAGAAAAAGATTCCCGCCTTTGCGGGAATGAAACAAAAAGATTTAGCTATGGAAAGAAACAACCTGTATCCAATTTTTCTAAAAACATCCAACCTCCATATATTAATTATAGGCGGTGGAAACGTGGCGGAGGAAAAGCTCACTTTTTTGACCAAGTCCAGTCCAGATGCAAAAGTAACCATGGTATCGCCCATGTTCAGGGAAGGCACGTTGGAATTGGCGGCCAAGTACAATGTGGAATTGATAACCGATGTCTATGATGAAACATATTTAAAAGGAAAGCACATGGTCATTGCCACTACCGATGTTCCATCGGTAAATGTTCAGGTTTATGAGGATTGTAGAAAGCTGGATAAATTGGTAAACGTGGCCGATAATCCCCCCTACTGCGATTTTTATATGGGCGGAATCGTAACCAAAGGCCATGTAAAAATCGCCATTTCCACCAATGGAAAATCGCCCACCACGGCAAAGCGGTTACGACAATATTTTGAGGAAGTGATTCCGGAAGACATTAGCCAAATGGTGCAAAATCTAAATGAGTATAGAAAAACCATAAAAGGCGATTTTGAAGAAAAAGTGGATAAAATGAATGAAATAACCAGCCCCCTGGCCCCCAAAAGGGGTATTTAATTTTCATAAGGAGAAATTTGTGGTTCTACCACGAATATTGTGGGAATGAACCAATAAACCAGAACGACGTAGGACTTATAGACGTAGGACATAAGACCAAATATCATTGTTCATTAAAACAACAAGGATGTTACTATCTATATGCTAAAAGCTTGGGTCGAACAATAGTCCTATGTCCTTTCGTCCTATGTTAAGTTACAAGGTCTATATGACCTACCCACAAAAATAAGGGTAGAACCAAAAACTTGATTACTAATTACTAGATACCCATTACTTTATACTAATTGAAAAATGATACAAACAGACATACTCATCATCGGAGCAGGCCCTACCGGATTATTCACCGTTTTTGAAGCAGGATTATTAAAATTGAAATGCCACTTAATCGATGCCCTTCCACAACCAGGAGGACAATGTTCCGAAATTTATCCCAAGAAACCTATTTACGATATTCCGGCATTTCCAGAGATTTTGGCGGGCGATTTGGTAGATAACCTCATGGAGCAAATAAAACCTTTTGAACCAGGATTTACCTTTGGGGAGCGCGCAGAGACTTTGGATAGGCAGGAAGATGGTTCCTACATCGTTACCACGAACAAGGGCACCAAACACTGGGCTCCTGTAGTCGTTATCGCTGGCGGATTGGGTTCTTTTGAGCCTCGTAAACCGCCAATAGAAAATATTACCGACTTTGAGGATAGGGGCGTAGCCTATATCGTAAAGGACCCACAAGTCTATCGCAATAAAAAAGTAGTGATTTCCGGTGGTGGCGATTCTGCTTTGGACTGGGCTATTTTTCTGACGGATGTAGCTTCGGAGGTGTCATTGGTGCATCGCAGGAACGAGTTTAGGGGTGCCTTGGATTCCGTTGAAAAGGCGGCTAAACTTGCCAAAGCCGGAAAAATCAAATTATTTACGGAGGCTGAGGTTAAAAAACTCTACGGCGATGAAAAATTGGAGGCTGTAGTCATCAAACATAACAACCCCGAAAAGGGAGAGACCTATTTGGAAGTTGATCATTTTATCCCCTTGTTCGGACTTTCGCCAAAATTAGGTCCCATCGGAAACTGGGGCTTGGAAATTGAAAAAAACGCCATCAAGGTAAACAACGCAAAGGATTACCAGACCAATATTCCAGGTGTCTTTGCCATAGGCGATGTAAATACCTACGAGGGTAAATTAAAATTGATACTATCCGGTTTTCATGAAGCAGCGGTCATGTGTCAGTATGCCTATCAAATCATTAATCCCGGCAAACGGTATGTAATGAAATATACCACGGTAGGCGGTGTAGAAGGTTTTGATGGTTCTAAGAAAGAAGCCAAAAAAGAGGTGGTGCAAAGCATATCCTAAAAATTTGCTGTGATTATGGATTAGCTAGGACCTCCAATTCATTTTTGATTTGGAGGTTTTTTTAAGGCTGCCAAAGTACTGAGGTAAAAAACGAGCTGTTTTCTTGCATTTGATTCCACTGTGCCGTTTCTTTGTATATAGTTCATTAATACATTGAAATAGTTATCAAGAAAGGCGGAGGGATTAGACCCATTGAAGCCTTAGCAACCCTTTATCTTTAAAGAAGGTGCTACGTTCTATCTTAAATCCTGAATTCATTCAGGGGCTGTCAAATAAGTCGACGGTGTTTAAGGCAGATAACCAAAGAAAAGACAAAATGTCTATGCTTTTCCTTACTTGATATTTTATAAAATCTATTCAAAGTTTTTGGAAATTAGTATATGATACATATTAAAGATATTTTAAGGGAACGTATTCTGGTACTCGATGGTGCCATGGGCACTATGCTTCAGCGCTACAAATTTACCGAGGAAGATTTCAGAGGGGAGCGTTTTAAGGACTGGGCTCACCCATTACAGGGCAACAATGATTTGTTGTCTTTAACACAGCCAGAAGCTATAGCAGATATACACCGCAAGTATTTTGCCGCAGGTGCGGATATTGTGGAGACCAATACCTTTTCGGGCACTACCATCGCCATGGCAGATTATTACATGGAAGAATTGGTATACGAGCTTAATTTTGAGTCGGCCCGTATCGCCAAGGAGGTAGCGCGGGAATTCACCTCAAAAGAACCTAACAAACCGCGTTTTGTAGCAGGCAGTATTGGACCTACCAATAAAACGGCAAGCATGTCCCCGGATGTAAACGACCCCGGTTTTAGGGCCATTTCTTTTGATGAATTACGTATTGCATACAAACAACAAGTGGAGGGGCTGTTGGACGGTGGTGCCGATCTGCTCTTGGTGGAAACCATTTTCGACACTTTGAACGCGAAGGCCGCCTTGTTTGCAATTGAAGAAGTTAAGGAAGAACGAAATATTGATGTTCCCATCATGGTAAGTGGTACTATTACCGATGCTTCTGGAAGAACGCTTTCCGGTCAAACAGCGGAAGCTTTTTTGATTTCCATTTCCCATATTCCAATGTTAACGGTAGGATTTAACTGTGCCTTGGGCGCTAGTCAGCTTGTGCCACATTTAGAAGTATTGGCTAATCGAACCCCATTCGGAGTTTCGGCACACCCCAATGCCGGCCTGCCCAATGCCTTTGGTGAGTATGACGAAACTCCGGAACAAATGGCGGCACAAATAAAGGAATACGTAGAAAAAGGCTTGGTAAATATTATTGGCGGATGTTGCGGAACCACACCCGAACATATAAAAGCTATTTCAGATTTAGTTGAAAAATATGCCCCGCGTCCCTTAGTCTCTGCTTCAACTGTTTTCAATGCAGGCTCGTAGGGAACAAACTTTATCACCAATTATTTGAAAACAAAAAATGAGTAAAGAGAAAAGCATATCGACCAACATATTTGAAGCTCCCCCTTTGGGGGCGGGGGGGGCTTCTAGGGGCTTACGTCTGAGTGGCCTTGAACCGCTTGTTGTAACCCCCGAAACAAACTTCGTTAACGTAGGGGAACGCACCAACGTGGCGGGTTCTAAAATGTTTTTAAGGCTTATTAAGGAAGAAAAGTTTGATGAGGCGCTAGCGGTGGCCAGAGATCAGGTGGAAGGTGGAGCACAGATCATCGATATTAATATGGATGATGGCCTAATTGATGGGAAGGAAGCCATGGTCAAGTTTCTGAACCTTGTTATTGCCGAGCCGGATATTTCACGGGTACCCATTATGATCGATAGCTCCAAGTGGGAAATTATTGAAGCCGGACTCCAAGTAGTACAGGGCAAATGTGTGGTCAATTCCATCAGTCTAAAGGAAGGGGAGGCCGAGTTCATCCATCACGCAAAACTCGTTAAGCGCTATGGTGCGGCGGTCATCGTCATGGCTTTTGATGAAACGGGACAGGCGGATAATTACGACCGCAGGATAAAAATAGCCAAGCGTTCCTATGATGTTTTGGTGGATAAAGTTGGTTTTGCGCCCGAGGATATCATTTTTGACCTGAATATCTTTCCTGTAGCTACGGGCATGGATGAGCATAAGTTAAATGCGCTTGATTTTATACACGCTACAAAATGGGTACGGGAGAATCTTCCGCATTGCAGTGTTAGCGGAGGTGTGAGCAATGTTTCCTTTTCCTTCCGTGGGAATAATCCGGTGCGTGAGGCCATGCACTCCGTCTTTTTGTATCACGCCATTAAAGCGGGCATGAATATGGGTATCGTAAACCCGGCCATGTTGGAGGTGTATGACGATATTCCAAAGGACCTGTTGGAACGTGTGGAGGATGTTATGCTCAACAGGCGTGACGATGCTACCGAAAGGCTGCTCGATTTTGCAGACTCCGTTGTAGGGAAAACCAAGGAAAGCAAGGTCGATTTGTCCTGGAGGGAAGAGCCTTTGCAAAACAGGATTACAAGGGCATTGGTCAAGGGTATCGATCAATATATCGTGGAAGATGTGGAGGAAGCAAGGCAAGCAGCAGACAAGCCTATCGAAGTCATTGAGGTCAACTTAATGACAGGAATGAATGTAGTAGGAGACCTTTTCGGAAGCGGAAAAATGTTTTTGCCACAAGTGGTGAAATCGGCGCGAGTGATGAAAAAGGCCGTGGCTTATCTTCTTCCATACATAGAAGAGGAAAAAAGAAAAAACGCCCCCCAACCCCCAAAGGGGGAGCAACATTGGCGTACGGCAAACCCTGTGTTATATGGTTTATTGAAGGAGCATGCCAAACGAATGCGCAACAGACCAACGGAAGCCGAAAAAATGTTATGGAATGGGTTGAGTGCAAAGAATTTAGATGGATTCAAGTTTAGGAGGCAACATATAATAGGGGAGTATATCTCAGATTTTATCTGTCTAAAGAAAAATCTGATCGTAGATGTTGATGGCTCGGTACATCAATTGCCCGAAAATAAAAAAAGCGATGCCGAACGAACCGCTTGGTTAGAAAGTGAGGGCTATCAAGTAATCAGATTTACGAATAATGAAGTGCTAACAAACCTCGGAGAGGTATTAGAAAAAATATACGCAAAATTGATAACTCCCCCTTCGGGGGCCGGGGGGGCTGGCCGCATTTTGATGGCTACGGTTAAAGGTGACGTTCATGATATTGGAAAGAACATCGTGAGTGTTGTACTTGCTTGCAACAACTATGAAATTATAGACTTGGGTGTTATGGTGCCACCAGAAAAAATTATAGATGCCGCCATAAAACACAATGTGGACATCATTGGCCTAAGCGGATTGATTACACCTTCCTTGGACGAAATGGTGCATTTGGCGAAGGAGATGGAGCGTAAAAATTTCAAGGTTCCTTTGCTAATCGGTGGAGCTACGACCAGTAAGGCGCACACGGCGGTAAAAATAGATACACAATATAGTAATGCCGTAGTGCATGTAAACGATGCCTCGCGGGCGGTTACCGTGGTGGGTGATCTATTGCAAAAAGAAACTTCCGACACCTATAAGAAAACGATTAAGGAAGACTATGATGTCTTCAGGGATAAGTTTTTGAAACGTACGGTAAAGAAGGAGTATAAATCCATTGAAGAGGCAAGGGAAAACAAGTTTAAAATCGATTGGAAAAATAGTCCTATTCTAAAACCTAAAGAATTGGGGATTCAAATCTTGGAGGATATGGATTTGGAGAAATTGGTTCCGTTTATCGACTGGACACCCTTCTTCAGAAGCTGGGAACTCCATGGAAAATTTCCTGATATCCTTACGGACGATGTTGTTGGTGAGCAAGCCACAGATTTATTTGCCGATGCCCAAAAAATGTTAGCGGAAATAGTAAAAGAGAAAAAATTGAAGGCCAAAGGTATATTTGGTTTGTTTGAGGCAAATTCGGTAAATGATGACGACATCGAAGTGGCTCCCCAGAAGCCTGTGTTGAGCGCAGTCGAAGTAAGGGAGGGGGGGGCTGTGTTTAGGTCTTTACGCCAACAACTACAAAGAAGAGAAGGCGTTCCAGACTATGCCTTGGCGGATTTTATCGCCCCAAAGGAAACTGAAATTACCGATTACATGGGTTGTTTCTGCGTATCTACAGGTTTTGGAACGGCGGAATTGGCCAAGCAATATGAAAAGGATTTGGATGATTATAGTTCCATAATGATCAAAGCTTTGTCGGATCGTTTGGCAGAGGCCTTTGCGGAATATTTACACAAAGAAGTCCGAACCAAACATTGGGGCTATGCCGCCAATGAAGCTTTGGCCAACGAAGAATTGATCAATGAAAAGTATAAAGGCATTCGCCCTGCACCGGGTTATCCTGCCTGTCCGGATCATTTGGAAAAGTTGACCATTTGGGAACTACTTCGGGTAGAAGAAAAAATCGGGGTAAAGTTAACAGAGAGTTTGGCCATGTGGCCAGCGGCATCGGTTTCGGGCTATTATTTTGGAAACCCCGAAGCCAGATATTTTGGTCTGGGGAAGATTAAGGAAGATCAAGTGGCGGATTTTGCAGATAGAAAAGGAATTACCTTGGAAAAAGCAACAAAGTGGTTAGCGCCTAATATAGCGGAAGCCCCCTAAGAGCCCTCTAACCCCAAAGGGGGAATTGATATAATTGGTAAGAACCAAATGGATAGAATTGTAGAAGTTGGATATTTTGGTAAAATGTTTAGAGCGCGAATTTCCCTCCCAATAAGGCGACGCTGCGATAGTAGTACGCGAATTGATGGAGAGGCAAGGGAGGTGTGATTGCAGAATGGTGGTTGTAATGTTATTTTGTTTTAGTCCCTACTTAAACAAGTCTAGCACATGCTTTTTAGAGGGGAAACTGTTGAGGTGTAATTTTAAGATAAAAAAGATTGAGATAAATCAACAGTGAGTTAGTCCCATCGGCTACGCTCAGGATGACAGATTGCAGCGGCACCTTTTTTGAGTTTTTTCGCTCAAAAAAATATAGCGGAAAGCCCGCCCCACCTTTTCGGTGGGAACGCCCAAAAAAATGAATAATTAGAGTATTAATTAAACAACCCGAGTAAGAGTTCCCTTTTTGGGGGCTAGGGGGCCAGCATATGAAAGTAACAGACCACATTAAGGAAGCGAAAGGCAAGACCTTGTTTTCGTTTGAAATTATACCTCCGGTAAAGGGCCGTAATATTCAGGAATTATACGATAATATTGATCCGTTGATGGAATTTAAGCCTCCGTTTATTGATGTAACCACATCACGGGAGGAATATATTTACATTGATAAGGCCGGATTATTGGATAAAAAATTGACACGTATGCGACCGGGAACGGTGGGGATATGTGCATCCATTCAACATAAGTACTACGTGGATACCGTACCGCATGTGCTTTGTGGCGGATTTACCAAGGAAGAAACCGAGTATTTATTGGTAGATTGCCATTATTTGGGCATAGATAATATAATGGCCCTCCGTGGCGATGCCATGCGGGAAGAAAAGTATTTTGAAGCCACAAAAGGAGGTCATGAATACGCCACGAGTTTGGTAAAACAGATTAAGAACCTGAACTGTGGCAAGTACCTCCACGAGGTTATTGAAACGGATGATTGTGCGGATTTCTGTATTGGCGTTGCCGGCTATCCCGAAAAACATTTGGAGGCGCCCTCATTAAAATCGGACTTAAAACGCCTTAAAGAAAAAGTGGATGCGGGTGCGGATTACGTGGTAACCCAAATGTTTTTTGACAATAAAAAGTATTTTGAGTTTGTGGACGCGGCCAAAGTTATGGGGATTGAAGTGCCTATTATTCCGGGGATAAAACCCATTGCCGTTAAGCGACATTTACAATTGCTGCCACAGGTGTTCCGTATAGATCTGCCCCAAGATCTGATCGATGCCGTGGACGCTTGCAAGAGTAACAAGGAGGTTCGGGAAGTGGGAATTGACTGGACCATACAACAGTCCAAAGAACTTAAAGCCGCAGGCGTTCCGGTGCTGCATTTCTACAGCATGGGAAAATCGGATAATATAAAAGCTATCGCGAAAGGAGTTTTTTAGTTGTTACTTTGTAGACGGTAGTGGTTAGTTTCAGGTTAGCAAGGAGAAACCCTAGGGTTGTATGTGGAGAGCGATAGTTGTTGCTACGTGGCAACCTGTTTTAATAGTTGGTAGTTTTTAGGGGGTAGCAGGTAGTTTCAAGGTTTCTATTTTTTCATGTTTTTGGCGTCTTTGCGAGGAGCAACCTAGGGTTGAAGTGTTTAGCGATAGCTGTTGCGACCTGCCAATCCGTTTAATCATCTTGTAAAAATAAAAAAGATTACTTCGGCCAAAACCGGCCTCGCAAAGACGAAATTAAGATAAACACCGTGTGCTAATTTTTTTTTGGACTTCACACTTGAACTTGAACTTGTTCAGAACTCCTTACCTTTGCGCCCCATGAGGCTTTTCTTTCTTTTTTGTGCTTTATTCTCCTTCGTCTTTTGCGTTTCGCAAGAGGATGAAGAAATAAAAAAACACACCATAGATGTGAACCAGTACTATGGGTCTGTGTTGTTGCACAATCCGGATATATCGCATTTGATTAGCGATCATCCTGCCGGTTTTATTCTTAGTTATAACAGAAAAACATACGGTTCGCGCGAGTGGGAAGCCTTGTATAAGTACCCGGACCATGGCGTTTCGTTCATCTATCAAAACATGAACAACGAGACCTTAGGGAACAATTTTGGCCTGTACGCGCACTATAATTTTTACTTTTTTAAGCGAAATATCCAGTTTAGGATTGGGCAGGGAATTGCCTACACTACCAATCCCTACGACAGGGAAACCAATTTTAGGAACAATGCCTACGGTTCGGATTTTATGAGTTCAACCTACCTAATGCTCAACTATCACAAGGAGAATATTTATAAAGGCCTGGGATTTAAGGCAGGGGTGTCGGTCATACATTACTCCAATGCCAATGTGCGGGCACCTAATACCTCTACCAATACTTTTGCGTTTAATGCCGGATTGGTTTATGACCTGGATGGTGGAACCGAGTTGGAGTATATTCCTGCTGGGCCTAAAGAAAAAATGACCGAGCCAATACGTTACAACTTGGCGCTACGTAGTGGTATAAACGAAAGTGATATTATAGGTTCCGGACAGTATGGTTTTGTTGTTTTATCGGGCTATGCCGATAAAAGATTGGGTAGAAAAAGTGCTGTTCAATTTGGTGCCGATGTATTTTTCTCTAATTTTCTAAAGGAATTGATACGTTTTCAAGGTACTTCTTTTCCGGAAATGGATGTGAACGTAGAAGATGATTACAGAAGGGTAGGTCTTTTTGTGGGGCATGAGTTGTTCATTAACAAAATAAGTATCGTTACGCAGTTAGGCTATTATGTCTATTACCCTTTTGATTTTGAAGGGAGAGTATACAACAGGGTAGGCATGAAACGTTATTTTGGGGACAAGGTCTTTGGTGCCATTACCCTAAAATCCCATGGCGCAGCGGCAGAAGCGGTGGAGTTTGGAATTGGTATTAGATTTTAAAAAATAGATTTTAGACGTGAGATGTTAGATTTGAGACGATTAAATAAGACGGCAATACTCATTTACAGGCAGATACAATATGTAGCGTTACTTTGTATTGCCTGTTTTTTTCATTCCTGTAACTCTGAAAATGCGCCGGATTGCCTTCAAAATGAGGGCGAACTGATGAGGCAGGAAGTGCCTTTGCCCAGTTTTGATAAGATTACTGTTTTTGAGAAGGTAGCCCTGGTATTAAAAGAGGGACCCGTACAAAAAGTAGAAATAGAGACCGGAGAATTTTTGATTAACGAAGTAAGTGCAACGGTAGATGGAGATAGATTGATACTACGAAACGAAAACGGCTGTAATCTTTTCAGGGACTATGGGATAACCACGGTGTACGTGACTTCGCCAAATATTACAGAAATACGCAGTAGTACTGGTTTGTTTATAGGCAGCGATGGCGTTTTAGCGTACTCTAATCTCAGCTTGATTTCCGAAAGTTTTATCAATCCTGAAACAAAGACTACCGATGGTTCGTTCGAGCTTAATTTGGCAACCGAAAGTGTCGCCATTGTGGTAAACGGTATCGCCTATTTTAAGTTGTCGGGCACAACGACTAATTTCAATGTGACCATAGCCGCTGGAGATTCCAGAATAGAAGCAGAAAATTTAATGGCCGATAACGTTGTGCTGAACCATAGGGGAACCAACGATATCTTGGCCAATCCCCAAGTATCGATACGTGGCGTTATACGTGGTACGGGGGATGTTATCTGTTTTAATCGCCCGCCAACGGTGGAAGTCGAGGAAATTTTTAATGGGCGTTTGCTGTTTAGATGAACTTTTTATCGACCTAAAGCCTAATTTTAAAAAATAAGACGCGTAGGTTGTTAGGGATTACAATTGAATTTGCGTCCTCCAATGGACAGATGTACATAGCAATAGTCCGAAATGATTTTGATCGATATGAAATCATGCATATAAAATGAGAAATCCCATCCTAAAATATCTAAAAAATCTATTCGCTTCCCAAAGGATTCTGGGAGATGGGGTCAACTTAGGTGCATTAGCGAAAGCCGATAGTTTATTGCAAGGTTTGGTAAATGAAAAGCGCATACCGGGGCTTTCCATAACGGTGTTGAAAGACGGAAAGTCGGTCTTACAAAAGGGATACGGCTATGCAGATTTGGAGGATAAGCGCTTCATTGATGCAAGAAGCACTATTTTTCGTACCGCAAGTGTATCAAAGCCCATCGCTGCAACAGCCTTGGCGCAGATGGTTTCGGATGGCATCATAGCCCTGGACGCTTCGTTTTATGACTACGTGCCCTACTACCCGAAAAAGAAATGGGATTTTACCACTCGCCAATTGGCGTCTCATACGGCAGGAATACGGAGTTATAAGGGCAAGGAATTCGCCTTGAATCAACCTTATTCCATAAAAGATAGTATTGCTATTTTCAAAGACGACCCCTTACTTTTTGAACCTGGAAAAGGCTATGAGTACAACAGTTTTGGCTGGGTATTGATTTCCTTGGCCATGCAGGAAGCTAGTGGTGTACCTTTTGAGGAGTATGTTCGGCATAAGGTATTGCACCCCTTAGGAATGACGAATACGTTTACTCCTGAATGGCATGCTGATACTACCGCAGCCGATGACAAGTCGATCGAAGTGGGGATTGGACGTGATAGTTCAGAAAGGTTCTCGACTGCGCTCGAACTGACGGAGAGGATAGTAAAATTCTACACCAAAATTCGGTCAGGTTTTCGCGAAGCAATTCCAGTCAACAACTTTTACAAATTGGCAGGTGGCGGTTATTTGAGCACTTCGGAGGATATTGCCAAATTTGGTCAGGCGTTCTTGGATGGCACTATTTTGAATCCCGATATGCGCTCCGAGTTCCTGACCTCTGCCATGGTCAATGGTAAACCGACCTATTATGGTTTGGGCTGGCAAGTAAGTGAAGATAAAAAGGGCAGACCCTATTTTGGGCATGTGGGTAATAGTGTAGGAGCGTATTCCAATCTTTTTATATATCCACGGCAGCGCATGGTGTTTTCCATATTGATAAATTGTACGGATCCCAAAGTGCAGGAGGTCTTGGATATGGCCATAGATAGACTCTTGGACTATACGGGGATGTAGGAAAAGCGGTGAAAATATTAATCTGAAGTTACCCCTTGGTAAGTCTGCCGCGATGTTTAACTTTAGAGATGTTTTAACCATAAACCATCATGAAGAACAAACTTCTTTTTTTAATAGTTCTTGTAAGTTTTGTAATGGCCTCATGCGCCGAAAAAATCCAACTTTTTGATTTGGATAATCCAGATAGTTGGATGGAAATGGGGGATGCCAAATGGGAGTTTGAGCATGGCGTTATTTCGGGAAGTGTGGCAACGGGTACCGGCTTTTTGATTACCCAGGACACCTATGCCAATTTTGAGCTTCAACTGGACTTTTGCCCAGACGAAACCATTGACTCCGGCGTGTTCATTAGATGCAAGGAACAGGCCTTGAGTTATACGGACTGCTATGAGATAAATATTTGGGATAATCACCCTAAGCAAGTGGACAGGACTGGAGCCATTGTTTCGCGCACAAAGCCTTTGCCCCAAGTGAATACCACGAACCAATGGAATACGTACCGCATCAAATGCAAGGGAAATGAAATAAAGGCTTGGATAAACGATGTGCTGCTGGCGGATATTCAAAATAGTGATTTGGCCGAAGGGTTTATCGCCCTGCAAGCCGATGGCATTGGAATGGTAAAATTCAGGAATGTCACTTTAAAGAAGTTGTAGCAGTATTTTGAATCCGTAACACCAATCGCAGAAACTTTGTAATTCCCACATTTTTTTAAATTGGTTGTAAATAAAATTTTTAAGAACCAAAAACAACAAGACTTATGAAAACCTCTTCCACCGTAAACTCCTATATAAAATCCGTACTAGTGTTCTGTTTTATAGCGATGAGCATGATTGCTTTTGGACAGAAAAAGGTGGATTATAATCTTTTGGCCCAAGATGCCGCCAAAACGTCCTTTCCCATGCTCAAAGAATTATTGAGTATTCCCAATGATGCCTTTTATCCAGCGGATATAGAAAAAAATGTGGTCTGGTGCGAGGATGCCTTTACCAAAAGAGGGTTTACCACGCAACGCTTGCCCACCGAGACGGTACCCTTACTTTTGGCCGAAAGAAATCACCCAAAAGCCAAAAAGACCGTTCTCATCTATTTGCAAATAGATGGCCAGCCCGTGGACAGCACTATGTGGTTTCAAGAAAGTCCTTATAAACCGGTATTGAAGAAAAAGATAGCTTCGGAATGGGAAGAAATCCCTTGGGAGTCCATTTCGGCTTACGAGGATGAGTGGCGTATTTTTGCCCGATCTGCAAGTGATGCCAAAGGTCCTGTAGTGATGTTTTTAGCAGCCATGGACGCGGCAGCCTCAAAAAATATAGTGCCTAATTATAATATCAAGGTCATTATGGACTTTGAGGAGGAGCTGGGTTCGCCAAGGTTGCCCAAGACCGTTACCCAAAATGCCGACGCCTTAAAAGCCGATATGCTCATTATTTTTGATGGCCCCAGACATATTACCAACAAGCCCACGCTTACTTTTGGGGCAAGGGGTATTGCCACGATGACGCTAACCACTTACGGTCCGGTGTTGCCACAGCACAGCGGACATTTTGGGAATTATGCGCCTAATCCCGCATTGCGCCTGGCCAAATTGCTTGCTTCCATGAAAGATGATGCGGGTAGGGTTACCATTCCCGGTTTTTATGATGGCGTTGACATAAGTGCGGAAACAGAAAAAATTCTAAAGGCGGTACCGGACAATGAGGCCGAGATCAATAAGCGGCTTCAAATTGCGGAGGCCGATAAAGTGGGTAGTTACTACCAGGAATCCATTCAATATCCCTCTTTGAACATTAGGGGCATGCAGTCCGGTTGGATCAATGAAAAAGTGCGTACCATAGTACCCGCTTGGGCAAGGGCAGAACTGGACATACGTTTGGTAAAGGAAACGGATCCCGAGCGCTTATTGCAATTGGTGGCAGACCACGTAAAAGAGCAAGGATATTATGTGATCGATGCGGAACCTACCGAGCAAGAACGTTTGCAATACCCAAAGATCGCTTCCATTTCTTCGGAAATATCCTATCAATCTTTTCGAACGGAGTTTGACTCCGAGGTAGGGCTTTGGCTGCAATCGGCACTAAAAAGGGCGTTTAACGAGGATGCTATATTGATCCGCATGAGTGGTGGCTCCATCCCTATTTCGCCTTTTGTAAACACGCTGGGAATCCCTGCCGTGACCGTACCTACCGTGAACAGGGACAACAATCAGCACAGTCCCAACGAGAATCTGCGCTTGGGAAACTATAGGGAAGGCATCAAGACGATGATCGCCATACTCAATGAGCCCTTTTAGGCACTTAATTATTTAGGGGAAAGTGTATACAATCTGGCGGATAATCACTTCATTTACATCAAAAAATAAGGAATATGAAATTAATAATACAAGTTATAATTGTAGTGCTTTTGCTTACTTGTTCTCCTTCCTTAATGGGACAGGAAATAACCTATTATTCCGGTTTTTGGAAGGTGAAATATTTTTAGGACGATAGGGAAATTGATAGGGCAGAAGTGCAGCAATTGCTCGGCACCAATGATGAGGCCATGGCCAACTGGAAAAAGCACAAAACCCAAGAAATTCTTGCAGTTGCCGCCATTGCAGCCCAAACTGGATTGGCCCTTTGGGGTATATCCGAATTATATGGCGAAGGAACTAGTCAAGAAAGGTCAAGTGTCGCAGCAGGTCCTATTCTTGGGTCGTTGGGAGCTGCGATTCTCGGCGGTGTCCTTCTCAGTGCATCCAACAAATCAAAGAGTAAGGCCATCCGTACCTATAACAAACAATTTGATAACCCGACATCCTTTAAATTGGTGCCGAGTATAAATCAAAACGGACTGGGACTGGCACTGAGGTTTTAAACAATTCGCATTTTATCCTTGATTTTCAATACATATTCCTTGAAAACTGATGTCATATACTGAAATTCAAAAAAAAATTCAGCTGAATCCAAGTTTTTAAATATAATTAGTACATTAGCCGAAATTTAATAAGAAAATGACGAAGAAATATTTCTGGAACGGTTTCTATTTTTACTTCTTTTTTAAAAGAGAAGCGGGACTGTTGTAGTGTATATTTAAAAATATAAACAAATGAAGTCCCGTGAAAAACGGGGCTTTTTTTTTGTTAAAAATCTTTGGTTTTCAATAATCCAGAACTTGTTTGAATACACAAGTTTAATAGAACTAAAATAACAATCCCCCTCCTTCGGAGGGGCTAGTGAAGGAATATGAGTATAAAAATAGCCATACAGGGAATACGGGGATCTAACCACCATCAAGTGGCGTTGGATTACTTCGGTAAGGAAATAGATTTGGCCGAATGCATGTCTTTTGATGCCTTGGTGGATACCCTTTTGAAAAAAAAAGCGGATAAAGGGGTTATGGCGATAGAAAACTCCATAGCCGGATCAATCATCCCTAACTATGCCTTGGTATATCAAAACAATTTGCACATCATTGGAGAGCACTATTTGAACATACACCATCATTTAATGGTCTTAAAAGGACAACAGCTTTCGGATATTACCGAAGTGAGTTCCCATCCAATGGCATTGTTACAATGCAAGGAATTTTTTAAGGACTATCCCCATATTCGATTGGTGGAAGATGCGGATACGGCGGAAACCGCCAAGCGCATTCAAGAACAAAAATTGAAACATGTGGCGGCAATTGCACCTAAGGTGGCGGCACAATTATATGGGTTGGACATCGTAGCGGACAATATCCAGACCATTAAGAATAACTCCACACGATTTATTATTGTAAAGACAAAAAATAAGGAGCTTCCAAAGGCTGAAATCAACAAAGCATCCGTGAGGTTTTTAACCGACCATAAACGCGGTAGTTTGGCGGCCGTGCTTAATGTAATGAGTGATTGCAGAATGAACCTGACCAAGATACAGTCGCTCCCTGTAATTGAGACCCCTTGGAAATATGCCTTCTTTGTAGATATTACGTTTAACGATTATACTGATTTTAGCAAGTTAAAATCCTTGTTGGATATCATGACGGAAGAGTTTAAGGTTTTGGGGGAATATAAAAATGCCATGCTATGATACAAACGGCGGAACGCTTAGAAACGGTACAGGAATACTACTTTTCCAAAAAGTTACGGGAGGTACGTGGGCTTATGGCCCAAGGAAAACCCATTATTAATATGGGCATAGGTAGTCCGGATTTGGCACCTGCCCCGCAGGTCATAAAAAGTATACAGGATGCCGTTTTGGATGCGGGAGCGCACCAATACCAGAGCTATCAGGGACTACCAGAGCTACGGGAGGCCATTGCCCGTTTTTATAGCGATAGATTTAGCGTTACAGTAGGTGCTGCCACGGAAATTCTCCCTTTAATGGGGTCCAAGGAAGGTATCATGCATATTAGTTTGGCATTTTTAAATCCGGGGGACGAAGCACTTATTCCTAATCCAGGATATCCCACTTATACGTCCGTGACCAATTTGGTGGGCGCGCTGCCAAAATATTATGACCTAACTCAGGACAAGGGTTGGTTTCCAGATTTGGAAGCATTGGAACGGCAAGATCTTACCAAGGTAAAGTTAATGTGGGTAAGTTATCCGCACATGCCAACGGGAGCCGTTGCCACCGAGGAACAGTTTACCCAATTGGTAGCTTTTGCAAAACGCAACGCTATTTTATTGGTCAACGATAATCCCTATAGTTTTGTGCTCAACGAAAACCCTAAAAGTATTTTGGGGGTAGCAGGTGCCAAAGAAGTGTGTCTGGAATTGAATAGCTTGAGTAAAACCTTTAATATGGCAGGTTGGCGCGTGGGTTTTGTGCTCGGTAGTGAAGAACATTTGAACGCGATATTGAAAGTGAAGAGCAATATGGATTCCGGAATGTTCTACGGCATCCAAAAAGGAGCCATTACAGCATTAAAGAGCTCGGACGATTGGTATGCGGAACTAAATAAGGTATACGCCAAACGGCAGAAATTGATGCTTCAATTGGCAGAAAAATTGAACTGCACTTGCGACCCCAATTCGGTCGGACTGTTCGTTTGGGCCAAATTACCGGAGGGCATCACATCAGCGGAAAACTTTATAGACAGCATCCTGTATGAAAAAGATATATTCATTACCCCAGGTACTATTTTTGGAAGTAATGGGGAAGGGTATATAAGGTTTTCGCTTTGCGTTAGCGAAGAGAAAATAAAGGAAGCGATTGATAGATTTGAGTAATGAGACAATTTGTAATAGTGAAATGTATAACCGCAAAAAAATTCCCCTCCTTAGGAGGGGCTAGGGGAGGATTATGAACATTTTTGTAGTAGGAATCGGTTTAATGGGAGGGTCTTTTGTAAAGGACGTGAAGGCAAAAATGCCCGACACTACCGTATACGGAATAGATGCCAATGCCGCTCATTTGGAGGAGGCACTATCGCTGAGGCTTATCGATATGAAAGCAAGCTATGAAGATTTGAATTTGGCGGATTTTGTGATGGTCAGTATTCCGGTAGATGTGATGTTGCAAGAACTGCCAAAAATTTTGGACAAGGTGTCGGATACCTGTGTGGTCTGTGATGCCGGTTCCACCAAGGAACTGATTTGCGAAGTGCTGAACGACCATCCTAAACGGCGTAATTTTTTAGCATGCCACCCCATTGCGGGAACGGAGTTTTCCGGCCCATCGGCAGCCATTAACGGCTTGTACGAAGGCAAGACAAATATCATTTGTGAAGTAGAGAAAACGGCATTTACGGTGCAGGAAAAAGCCTTGGAACTTTTTCAGTTGTTAGGTATGCGCATACGCTATATGAATCCTAAGGCACACGATAAGCATATTGCCTATGTTTCTCATTTATCGCACATCAGTTCGTTTATGTTGGGCAAAACCGTGATAGAAAAGGAGCGGAACGAACGTGATATTTTTGATATGGCGGGCAGTGGTTTTGAAAGTACGGTGCGTTTGGCAAAAAGTTCGCCCGCCATGTGGACGCCCATTTTTAAGCAGAACAAGGAAAACGTGATAGAGACCTTGGAGGAGTACATCCAAAACTTGACGGAGTTTAAGGAACTGCTCGAAAAAGATGATTATGAAGGCATTTATAACGAAATGAACAATACGAATAAAATCAAGGCCATTCTAAGTGGATTGCCTTCAACTAAAAAGCCGACAGTAGATACATCGAATAAAAATTAATAGTAATAAATACAGTTTAATACACGAAGACCAAGGACGGTAGGAATACTACCTTTACCCTTTTACCGTTTAGGCCTTCACCCAAAAACAAAGTAATGGAGAATACGAAAGAAATGAGAACATGGTTGGACGATATGGGTTTAGATCATCCACTAGTAATAGCAGGGCCATGTAGCGCTGAAACCGAAGAGCAGGTATTGCGCATAGCGCACGAGCTAAAGGATACCGATGTCAACTATTATAGAGCGGGCATCTGGAAACCTAGAACACGTCCCGGAAATTTTGAAGGCGTAGGCGCCCTAGGCCTTAAATGGCTTCAGAAAGTCAAAGCGGAAACCGGACTTAAAACCGCAACGGAAGTGGCGAACCGTGCTCACGTAGAACTGGCCTTGGAACACGATGTAGATCTACTTTGGATAGGTGCACGGTCTACCGTGAGTCCGTTTATAATGCAAGAATTGGCCGATGCCTTGGAAGGGACGGACAAGATCGTCTTGGTAAAGAATCCCGTGAATCCCGATTTGGCTTTATGGCTAGGAGGTATTGAACGGCTGCATACGGCAGGGATTAGAAAACTAGGCGCAATTCACAGGGGATTTTCTACCTATGAAAAAACAAAATATAGAAATATTCCCGAGTGGCAATTGGCCATCGAATTCCAGAACAAGTTTCCGGATTTACCATTGATCAACGATCCTTCGCATATTACCGGAAAGCGCGATATGATTTTTGATGTGTCGCAGACCGCATTGGATTTGAATTTCGATGGATTGATGATCGAGACCCATTTTGATCCAGATAACGCATGGAGCGATGCCGAGCAACAGGTAACTCCCGCGCGTTTGGTACAGATTATGAAGGATCTTAAAATTAGAAAGGAATCCGATCCAGAGGCGGAATACAACAGTCAGTTAAGTAATCTTAGGGCTCAGATAGATGTTATAGACAATCAATTGCTAGAGACCCTTGGAAAGCGTATGAAAATTTCTGACGGTATCGGCGCACTTAAAAAATCTAAAAACGTAGCCGTGCTACAATCCAACAGATGGAACGAGATATTGGGCAAAATGATTTTGGAAGGCGAAACAAAAGGACTTAGTGAAGAGTTTGTCCTTAGAATGTTCAAGGCCATCCACCAAGAATCTATTAACCATCAAGAGAAGATCGTTAATTCCTAGTTAAGGAATAACGGTAACCTATCTCTATACACCAATTTACGACAAAGCAATCCTTGGGCATGTCCCGGGGGTTGTTTTTTTATGCAATCTTTACTCCACACTAAAATCAAAAATCATAAAATCGGCAAAATTATCTGATGTCATAATGTCCTTGTGTACAAAGCCATATTCGCCGGCTTCCAATGCCGAAAAAGGATGCACTTCAAATATACCCGCTTGGGTTTGGACAAAACCAAAAGGAATGGCTTCTGCCTTAATTCTAGATGTCCACCCGTTTATTTGCCTAAAGGTTTATCTCACATTTCGCTTTGTATGGGGTATTAGTTTTAAAAGCAGAAACTCGTTTGGGGATACGGCTCCCCTAAAAAATCGGTCCGGCTCCAAAAAACCAAATTCGTTGTGAAGTGGGCGTTGAAACCTAAATTGGAACTGCGGCTCGGCAACAATATGGTTGGACTGCGCAAAGCTTAGAAAGGGAAGTCTTGATTGGGAGGCGATGCCAAAACTTAGTACGGCCAATACTGTATTTTTGTTTTGGATGCCGCTAAGAACCGTTGGGTACGATTGAAGATTTTTGGTGCCGAAAAAGATTCCGTTTTGGTGGTTATTCTGGTCATCCGTATGCAATTGTCCAAGGACGGGATAGGGCAGAAATAGCAGAATAACTAGGATATTTTTCATGGGTCTCGTTTTTAGTAAAAAATAGGCAAGACATATGCCAATCTCTTTACGCCAACTGTAACAAATCATTAAAACCGTTATCTTTCCTATACTTAAAAATAACATTATGAAATTCACAATAAACTTGCTCCTGTTCTTTTTTGCATTAAACGCGCTAGCCCAGCGTACTATCGACCGTGAAGTGGGCGATTTTAATGAAGTAAAAGTGTATGACCTTATCGAAGTAAACCTGATCAAATCGGATGAGAACCGAATTTTGATAAAGGGGAACAACACAGAGTATATTATTTTCACCAACAAGAACGGTATTCTGAAGTTGCGCATGCAGCTAGACAAAAAGTTTACGGGTGAGGATACTTTTATAGAAGTGCATTACACGGATTTGGACATCATAGATGCCAATGAAGGGGCGCGTGTCATCTGTAACGAGATGATCCATAAAACTAAAATAGAATTACGTGCCCAAGAGGGTGCCAAAATCACCATTGCTATGGATGTTGCCGTCGTAGATTTTAGGGCGGTCACAGGTGGTATTATTGAAGCATCCGGATTGGCAGAAAACCAAACGGTTGTCTTAAATACAGGAGGAATATTTGAGGGACGCGATCTGCGTAGTAAAATTGCGGATGTAAAAATATCGGCAGGTGGGGAGGCGGAGGTATTTGCCTCTGATCGCATGGATGTTAACGTAAAGGCCGGCGGCGATGTTACAGTTTACGGGAATCCCAAGGAAGTAAACCAAAAAACCTTTGTTGGTGGCAGCGTTCGAATTATGGACTGATTATAACGGCTACCTTACAATTTTGGAAATCAACCAATAAACTTGCCCGACGTAAGACTTAAGGGTGTGGGACATAAGATGAAGTTTGATTGCGATAAAAACTTAAATAACTGAATGTTGAGGCTGCTCCGAAAAGGAGATTTTGGTTTCTGATTTGTATAAATTAATTTGGCTCTAGTTTAATTTAGTGTTGCTTTTTCTATTAAAATCAAAAACAGTAGGGTTTTTAGTTTGCTAGAAATCAAAAAATCCGATTATTCCCTTTAGGGTCAGGGAAAAAATGATCGGATTTTCGGTCTTTTGTTCTTTCCCCGGCGCTAAAGGGAGAAAAAAAGGCCGAAAATCACAAGTAATTAGTACCATGGTCTATTTTAAACTAGAGCAATTAATTTATTTAAAATATTGATTTACAGATGTTTCAAAAACTACCTGAGCTTAATTTTTAACTTCTAAACTCTTTCCCTCCTTTACTTGAGTTTTCGGCGCAAACTCAATTTTAAAACGTAATTAGAAAAAAGTCCTACGTTTTACGTTCTTTTAAACTATGTCAAGTTCCAATAACTAAGTTTTGTGTCCAAGGAAGAGTTAGAGCCATTTTAAAACACAAAAAAGCCCCGAAACTATTTCGAGGCTTTTCTATGAAAGTGCATTTTAGCCTATTTCTTAAAAATATAACGCGTAATAAAGATGCCTTGGCCGTCCCCTTTTCCACTTTCACTTTCAACCGCACTGGTTACAAAGGCAAGCTCCCAACCATTGGCGGTCATGTCGTTGATCATGGAGGTCAATAAGGCATCGTTAGCTGCAATGTTCTGAAAACGAATCCCGGCGATATTGTAGAAGTTAAGCAGTTTTGTTTCCTCAAAATTCTTTACACGGATATCTTCCCGCTCAGATTTATTTCTTGTATTGTCATCGTCCGTTTGTACAGAGGTATATTCTTTATAGTCTTTTTCTTCCAGGGCATTAATGATGCGCGAACGCCCAAAGCCGTTAGGAACGATAGATTCTACACTGGTAATTACCTTAAATGTTTGGGCATTCATTTCCAATGTACATAACAAAGCGATAAACGCGATAAAAATAATTTTTCTCATAATGGTGATTGTTGGATTAATAAAAAGTTTGGTCGCCAAGGTAACGCAGCCAATTAGTCTTAAACATAATGTAGTTATAATTTTACGAACAACCTTTTCAACATACTTGATGAATTTTATCAACGCTATTCCTGCAGCAGCCAAAAAAGATAACCGAAGTTTTCTAGAGGACAGGAAATCCAAAACAGCGTATTGTTGATATTCTTTTACCAAATAGAAATAGTCTTAAAATCTAGTTTAAAAAAAGAAAATCGTTACTTTGTGGCATGATGATTTGTTATTTAGGAGTGGGCATATGCTAGGCATCGTTTATAAATCTACAGGAAGTTGGTATTACGTAAAGGCGGACTCCGGTCAATTTTATGAATGCCGCATAAAGGGCAAGTTTAGGATAAAAGGCATAAAAAGCACCAACCCCATTGCGGTGGGCGACAGGGTGCATTTTGAGGTAGAAACTATTGGAGATGACACCATTGGTATCATACATAAGATTGATGACCGCAAGAACTACATCATTCGGAAATCTGTGAACCTTTCAAAGCAAACCCATATCATCGCCTCCAATTTAGATCAGGCTTTTTTATTGATTACCTTGAACAATCCGCCCACCCATACCATTTTTATAGACCGATTTTTGGTTACCGCGGAGGCCTATCATATCCCTGCCATTTTGGTATTCAATAAAATCGACACCTATACGGATGAAGAACGGGACGAGGTAAAATTTTTGGCGGCGCTATATCGGGAAATTGGATACACCTGCATCGGAATTTCCGCGGTGACAGGTGAAAATGTGGATACCATTAAAGATTGGATGGAGGGAAAAACCTCTATGTTCTCGGGACATTCCGGAGTAGGGAAATCCACCTTGGTCAATGCTATAGATCCGAATCTAAATCTTAAAACTGCCCAAATTTCAGAACAACATCTGCAAGGGCAGCATACGACCACCTTTGCGGAAATGTACGATATGGATTTTGGTGCGCGCATCATAGATACCCCTGGCATAAAGGGATTTGGTATCGTGGATATGGTACCGGCCGAAATAGGGAATTACTTCCCCGAGCTTTTTAAATTGAAGCAAGATTGTAAATTCAATAATTGCCTGCATTTAGACGAACCCAAATGCGCGGTTAAAGATGCATTGGAAGCCGGCAGCATAGCCTGGAGCCGTTACCGCAGCTATGTACAAATGGTTGCCGGAGATGATGAGCATTACCGCGTTGATACTTACGGAGAAAAGAAATGAAGGCAGTAGTACAACGGGTTTACAAAGCTAGTGTAAGCGTAGAAGGAAAAGTTATTTCCTCCATTGAAACAGGAGTATTGATTTTGTTGGGTATTACCGATGATGATAGTACGGATGACATACAATGGTTGGTGCGGAAAATAGCCAATCTTCGTATTTTTAATGATGCCCATGGCGTAATGAACTGCTCTTTGTTGGATGTAAACGGCGAGGCCATAGTGGTAAGTCAGTTTACCTTGTATGCGTCAACAAAAAAGGGCAACCGACCGTCCTATATAAAAGCTGCCAAGCCGGATGTTGCCGTTCCTTTATACGAAGCCTTTGTCTTGGAACTAGAAAAGGAACTGGGCAGAAAAGTAGGCACCGGCGTTTTTGGCGCGGACATGAAAGTCGATTTAACGAACGATGGGCCTGTTACTATTATTATGGATTCAAAAAATAAGGAGTAATGAACATACAAAACGCACAAACCGCAGTAGACGATTGGATCAAGGAACACGGCGTACGCTACTTCAACGAGTTGACCAATATGGCGCAGCTTACCGAGGAGGTGGGCGAAGTGGCGCGGATTATTGCTAGACGCTATGGGGAGCAAAGTGAAAAGGAAAGCGATAAATCCAAGGATTTGGGAGAGGAATTGGCAGATGTGCTTTTTGTGGTGCTCTGCTTGGCCAACCAAACTGGAATAGATTTACAACAATCTTTTGATAAAAAGTTACATCTAAAGGCCAAGCGCGATCACGACCGCCACCACACTAATAAAAAGCTGAAATAATACTATATTTGCGCTTCGTTTTTAACACATACTATCTTGAAACTTTACCTCACCGGCCCTACCGAAAAGCAGCTACATACAAACATTAAAATAACGGGTTCCAAAAGCGAATCCAATCGGTCTTTGTTGTTGGCTGCCTTGTATGACGGAGTTACCATTGAGAATCTTTCCAATTCAGACGATGCACAGGTCATGGAGCAGGGACTGCAAAAGACTTCCGGCGCGGTAGATATCCATCATGCAGGTACCGCGATGCGTTTTTTAACGGGGTATTTTGCCGGACAAGAAGGGAAAAATGTGGTTTTGACGGGATCTAAACGCATGACGGAACGACCCATCAAAATTTTGGTGGATGCTTTGCGTACTTTGGGCGCGGATATTTCCTATGTAAACGAGGAAGGCTATCCCCCTCTAAAAATTAATGGCAAAGTATTACAACAGGATAAAGTAAGTCTACCGGCGAATGTGAGTAGCCAGTACATTTCCTCTTTATTGCTCATCGCACCAAGCCTTAAAAATGGACTAGAATTGCAGCTGGTGGGCAAGATTACATCGGTTCCGTATATAAAAATGACTTTGGGTCTTTTAGATGAATTGGGCATACCCAATTCTTTTGAAGGCAATCTGATTAAAGTCGGCGCTAAAGCATCGGTGGAGCCGACGAGGTTGGTGGTAGAATCGGATTGGAGCTCGGCTTCCTATTATTACAGCAGTGTTGCGCTGGCCGCGGTGGGTTCGGAAATTAGATTATCGGCCTATAAAAAGAACAGTCTTCAGGGCGATAGTGTTTTGGCCGAGCTTTATAGGGAATTTGGTGTTGAAACAACTTTTGGGGAAAATACGATAAGCTTAAAAAAAGTTAGCGAACCCAATTCAACTACGGTGGATTTTGATCTTGCAAATGCGCCCGATATTGCCCAGACTATAGCCGTTACCACTTTTGGATTGGGTATGGGATGCCATCTCATTGGCCTTCATACCTTAAAAATAAAGGAGACCGATAGACTGGAGGCCCTGCATACGGAACTGACCAAATTGGGGGCCGATATCTCGGTAACGGACAAAACGCTGACGATCAAACCATCAATAAACATTAAAAAAGAGGTTGCTGTAGACACCTATAACGACCATAGAATGGCAATGGCCTTTGCGCCCTTGGCACTAAAAACAAACCTGTATATAAACGATGCGGAGGTGGTGTCAAAATCCTATCCCGACTTTTGGGAAGACTTAAAACGACTCCAGTTCATAGTCAACGAATTATAATCCCGTATTTACTTGACAAGGCCCCTTTGCAGATTGTATATTTGCAGCCGCAATTCCCTACAGAAAAAAATCAGTTCTTGGATAAGGTAAGGAGCAGAAGCTCCAATTCATTTTTGATTTTTTTGACCGGCTTGCCATTAACTAAAACAGAAACATACAAAAAATGAAATTATCGCACTTTAGTTTTGAGCTTCCAAAAGAATTATTGGCAGAGTATCCGTCTGAAAATAGGGATGAATCCAGATTAATGGTCATCCACAGGGATACCGGAAAAATTGAGCATAAAATGTTCAAGGACATGATCAATTATTTTGATGAAGGTGATGTTATGGTGCTGAACAATACCAAGGTTTTTCCAGCCCGACTTTATGGTAACAAGGAAAAAACCGGTGCGCGTATCGAGGTTTTCCTGTTGCGCGAACTAAATGAGGAACAGCGTTTGTGGGATGTTTTGGTAGATCCCGCACGTAAAATCCGTATTGGGAACAAACTGTATTTTGGAGATGATGAGACCTTGGTTGCAGAGGTAATTGACAATACCACGTCCAGAGGACGTACTTTACGTTTCTTATATGACGGCGCCTATATAGATTTTAGAAGAAAATTGAAGGAATTGGGCGAGACCCCATTGCCAAAATACATAAAAAGAGAAGTAGAGCCAGAGGACGAGGAGCGCTACCAGACGATCTATGCCAAGCACGAAGGTGCTGTCGCCGCGCCAACCGCAGGACTGCATTTTTCTAAACATTTGCTTAAACGTTTGGAAATAAAAGGAATAGATTTCGCCGAACTTACCTTGCATGTCGGTTTAGGTACTTTTAATCCCGTGGAAGTAGAAGATCTATCCAAGCACAAGATGGATAGCGAGGAGCTGTTTATTGATGAAAGGGCTACGGAAATAGTAAATAATGCCAAGAAGAAAAAGAGAAGAATATGTGCCGTTGGAACCACTGCCATGAGGGGATTGGAGAGTGCCGTTTCCTCTAATCATACCCTAAACACGTATGAAGGGTGGACCAACAAGTTCATTTTCCCACCTTATGATTTTAGTATTGCAACTGCGATGATTACGAATTTTCATTTACCAAAATCCACCCTGTTGATGATGGTTTCGGCCTTTGTGGGGCACGATTTAATGAAAAAAGCATACAAAGAAGCCATTTTGGAGCAGTATAAGTTCTATTCCTACGGCGATGCCATGTTGATATTATAATAGGCATATTTTCATTTCCGCGCTTGTGCTGGACTCGTTTCAGTAGAGGCGCAAATCTGTTGAATTTTAAAAATTAAATCCCTCTAATACGTAATTTGATACAAGAGGGATTTTTTATGAGGTAGTTTAAGTGTGGAGAAAAAAAAGAAAGATATTAGGGCATTGACCAAGGAGCAACTCCGGGACTTTTTTACAGTTCAGGGAGACAAGGCGTTCCGTGGTAACCAGGTGTACGAATGGCTTTGGCAAAAGGGCGCGCATTCTTTTGATGTCATGACCAATCTTTCAAAGACTACCCGCGACATGTTGGAGGCCAATTTTGTAATCAACCACATTAAGGTAGATTTGATGCAGCGCAGCTCCGATGGCACCATTAAGAACGCCGTGCGCTTGCACGATGATTTGGTGGTAGAGTCGGTTCTTATTCCCACGAAAACAAGGACAACGGCCTGTGTATCCAGTCAGGTGGGCTGTAGTTTGGACTGTAGGTTCTGTGCCACTTCGCGTTTGAAGCGTATGCGCAACCTTAATCCGGACGAGATTTATGATCAAGTGGTCGCCATAGACAATGAAAGCCGTTTATATTTTGATAGACCTTTGAGCAACATTGTCTTTATGGGCATGGGAGAACCGCTCATGAACTACAATAATGTCCTCAAGGCCATAGAAATGATTACTTCTCCCGAAGGTTTGGGCATGTCGCCCAAGCGTATTATCGTTTCTACATCCGGAGTGCCAAAATTGATAAAGCGCATGGCAGATGAGGAAGTCCGTTTTAAACTGGCGGTATCCTTACATTCGGCGATAGATGAGATACGTACTTCTATTATGCCATTTAACGCTACGTTTACCTTGGCAGATTTACGGGAATCCTTGATGTACTGGTACGAAAAAACCAAGAGTCGGATTACTTATGAGTATGTGGTTTGGGAAGGCATCAACGATCAGAAAAAGGACGTGGATGCGCTCGTAGATTTTTGTAGGTTTGCACCTTCAAAAGTCAATCTAATCGAATACAATCCCATAGACGATGGCGAGTTCCAACAAGCCTCTAATGCCGCCATAGCTATGTATGTGGAAACTTTGGAGAAAAATGGCATAACGGTCACCGTACGGCGCTCTAGGGGAAAAGATATCGATGCTGCTTGTGGGCAGTTGGCCAATAAGTCTTAAAGGGTAGGTGCTTTTTTTGGTTTTGTTTAAAGGTACAGTCCAATGGCTTCTTTCTTTCTATTGTTATTCCTCCCCATTTTTGTCATTACGAGACCATCTACAAAATTTTTAAAAACGGCAGGATTTATATTGTAGTTCAGTATTAAAAAAAACGGTAAGTGGTTCCTCCCTTTTTTTTCAAGGGGAGGTGGCTTCCGACCTTTTTCGGGAGGAAGACGGAGGGGTGCCTTTCGTGATGCGGTAAGTGAGTTTATTCCTAAATATCCAAGAGCGGGCTATTAAGAAATAGGAAAAAAGTTATAATTATATGATTTTCAATAAATTATATAATTATGTCAAAGATAGGCATGAGGAATCTCCGCTCAATAGTTGGTGGGATTCCTCCTTAGGTCGGAACGAAAGTAGTTTTTTTAAAAATCGGCCCCAATTTTTGTTATTCCGAGGTACGAGGAATCCCACGTTTTGAGAATCTGTTCAGGATTGCCATATTTGTTATTATTTCATATCTAGCCAAGAGCTTACCTGTGTGGCAAGTGGTACTTTTTGGTCGGAATGACAACAGTTTGTGTTTTTCCGTTCCTCGATAGGTTATATACTTTGGACTGATTGCCGCCTATAGAATACATTTTACTCCCCGCTTTTCGTTAAATTTGATGGTTAAAGCCGTATAGGTTGAAGATAGTAGCGCAAATAAAGGAACCCGTTGCCCAAGAAATGGAACTTTTTGAGTCCAAGTTTCGGGAATCCATGACTTCCAAAGTTGCCTTGCTCAACCGTATTACCTATTATATTGTGAATAGAAAAGGCAAGCAAATGCGGCCTATGTTCGTATTTCTGACCGCCAAACTCTTAAATAATGGCGAAGTTAACGAGCGTACCTATCGCGGGGCGGCCGTAATAGAGCTGATTCATACCGCCACCTTGGTCCATGATGATGTGGTGGACGAAAGCAATAAGCGACGGGGTTTCTTTTCTATAAATGCTTTATGGAAGAACAAGATTGCGGTGCTTGTGGGCGATTATTTATTGTCCAAGGGCTTGCTGCTTTCCATTGATAATGGCGATTTCGATTTGCTTCGTATCATTTCCGTTGCCGTGCGTGAAATGAGCGAGGGCGAACTCTTGCAGATTGAAAAGGCAAGGCGATTGGATATTACCGAGGAGGTGTACTATGAGATCATCCGCCAAAAAACGGCCACCTTGATTGCGGCCTGCTGCAGTTTGGGCGCGTGTTCCGTGGTGCCCGAGAGTGATGATGTGGAAACCTTCCGGAAATTCGGGGAGCTTTGTGGCATGGCGTTTCAGATAAAGGACGATTTGTTCGACTATGGGAACGAGCGCATCGGGAAACCCACGGGAATCGATATCAAGGAACAAAAAATGACACTTCCGCTCATCTATGCCTTAAACCATTCTACCAAAAAGGAAAAGAGTTGGGTCATCAATTCCGTTAAAAATTACAATAAGGATAAAAAAAGGATAAAGGAGGTCATTACTTTCGTAAAGGAAAAAGGTGGCTTGGAGTATGCCGTTGCTAAAATGTTATTTTATAGGGACGAAGCCCTGAACCTTTTAAAAACCTATCCGGAGTCTGAATACAGGAGTGCCTTGGAATTGATGGTCAATTACGTAGTGGATCGTGAGAAGTAGACCGTTTTAGATTAAAGTGTCAACACCTTTGGAATACTAATTAAATTCATTGATACCTACTAAGTAGGCAGTAACAGTAAGCAGTAACAGAGCTTCGGAAATTTTGGAACTGCCAACGGCTCCTGAGACCTGAATACTGCTACAACTATTTTTGGGACGATTCAGATGATTAGTGCAAATTATGGTTCTACCATTATTTTTGTGGGTATGAAATATGGTTCTTGTAACTTGACATAGGACTAAAGGACGTAAGACATAGGACGATTTTTTCCAATTAATTAGCATTCAGATATTTACATACTTGTTGTTTTTCTGGGAAATCCTATTTGGTTTTATGTCTTAGGTCTAAAAGTCCTACGTCGGACTAGTTTATTGGGTCATTTCCATAACATTAGTGGTAGAACCTAAATTATTAAAGGGGTTAGTTTTGACACTTGGTGGATTCAAGCTGTTCTTCACGTAGAAAATCCGATTATTCCCTTTAGTGTAAGGAAAAAATAATTGGATTTTGGGTATTTCGTCGCTGAACCAGAGTTTGGTTTTTAGCAATTAACAGTGCTATAAAAAATTTTAACGGTACAGCTATTTGAAAGTCAAGAGTATATACTAATAATGTCCTAAGTCCTAATTCCTATGTCATGTCTTCCTAAGTAAAGTCTAGAGAACTTTAAATGATGTCCAAAGAAACCTGTCTGCGGCGATAGCTACTGTGTGCCCACAAATATTGATTTTAAAGCTCCTCCCTTTTTACAAATGGAGGTGTCCGCTTGAGGACGGAGGGTTTGACCGCGGTCTGCTAAGCCGCAAAGCTAAGAATACCAAGTTATGTTCTAAAAAATGGCTATGTCTGAGCTTATTTGTGTGGTCAAACCCCTCTTTCTTCCGCAAAGCGGAATTCATTCTCCCCATTATCAAAAGGGGAGGGCCGATAAATTGAAAATTCAGCAATAAATCACAACGCAAAAAGATGTGGGTACACCGTAGCTACCGATAGTCAAGAAAATCCCACAACTATTTTTCCTAATTCAACTACCATGTAATCGGACTTCTAAAAAATAATTCAATTTTTTTCTTTCCCTCAGGCAACTATCTTTGGATATCTTGCGTCTATAGTAATAGAAGACCATTTAAAGATTGTGAAAATCATACCTTTTTATAAAAACGAAACGCAGCTTATAAAAAATGCGGTAGCCGGCAAGGCAGACGCCCAGCAACGTTTGTACACGACCCATGCGCCAAAAATGCTGGGTGTTTGTAGGCAGTATATAACCGATGTCCATTTTGCCGAGGACGTGATGGTGCAAGGATTCTTAAAGGTTTTTACCCAGCTGCATAGGTTCAAGTTTCAGGGTAGTTTTGAAGGTTGGGTACGGCGGATTATGATACGGGAGAGTATTTCCTACCTTAGAAAACAACAGTTTGTGGTCTATGACGATGAGGTGTATGAAAAGCATCAGCAGCAAAGGAACTTACAGACTTCGGATTTGGATACGGAGCATATACAGCAACTGATAGACGCGCTCCCACAGGGCTATAAAATGGTATTTGTGTTGTACACGGTAGAAGGGTACAAACATCAGGAAATAGCGACGATGTTGAATATTTCGGAGAGCACCTCTAAAACACAATTATTAAAGGCTCGGAAACTATTACAGGAACAGTTAAAAAAACAAAATATCATTGGATATGGAAGCAGATAAGTTTGAAAGACATATAAAGTCCAAATTGGATGCACGGGAAATTACTCCGTCACCAGAGGCTTGGCAGAAAATTTCAAAGGAATTGAAATCCGAACCCGTATCAAAACGACCAGCCTCTTTTTGGTTGGGTATTGCAGCTAGCGTTGCGGTGCTCATAGGTGTTGCCGTCCTTTACCTCAATACAGGGGCGAATGAGCTACCTACAATTCCGGAATTGGTAGAAACTCCCGTTAAGCCAGCTATTGAACCGCTAGAGAAAAGTAAGCTTGCCATACCGGATAGTGATTCCGATGGGCTTGCTGTTCAGGAAATTCCGGAGGGTGCAGTTAAGGATAGTGAAACTGCACATTCGTTGGATGATAGTCCAAAAGTCGATTTTGTAAAGGAAAAGCAGGAAGATGCCCTAGTTATGGAGCTAAATACCCAAGAATCTAAGGAGGTTCAACTGCTTGTTCAACCTTCTGAAACACTATTAAATGAAAAAATAGCCGAGGTAGTTGCCCAAGTAGCGCTTTTGGAGCAAGCTTCCCAAGTAAGCGATGCAGAAGTGGATTCCCTCTTACGAAATGCACAGCATGCTATTTTAAAAGAACAACTTTTTAAACCGGGCCAAAGCGTTGACGCTATGGCCTTGTTGACACAGGTGGAGGAGGAACTTGATCAATCTTTCCGAGACCAAATATTCCAGTCGCTCAAAGAGGGCTTTCTTAAAGTGAGGACCGCCGTTGCGGAGCGAAACAATTAATGTATCATCAATTTTAAAGCATCCCATACGCCATCTGTAACAGTTGGGGCAGGGAGGAGTTTATCCATCAATTAATCAATCAAAAATCAATCAACATGAGAACAATTACTATTTATCTATTGGCATTGGCTACTTTTTTTGTGGTGCAGAACACCATAGCGCAGGAAGATTATAAAGAGAAGGTAACCGATTTACAACAACAGAAAGAAAAAATTACCGAACAGGAAAAGGAGGCTCTAAAATTTGAAGTGGAGGAAATTAACAAAAGGTTGTCCAATGGCCAAATAACGACTGAGGAGGCCGATAGTTTGAAAAAGGGCGCGGCAGAAAAACGTGCGCTGAACATTGCCGATAGGACGGCAATTATCAATACTAGAATTGCACTTTTGGAACGCAACGAAGGCATTCTTATGCCCGATGTTGAAACCGATCCTGCAAGGGCAACCCAGATTCGTATTGGTATTGATATCGACGGCAAACCTGCCGAGGAATATATATTTAGCAGAAAAAACAAAGAGCTCAAGTATGACCACCGTACCCATTCGGATTTTGTTTTGGCAGTAGGATTGAACAATGCCATTATAGATGGGCAATCCTTAGAAGATACGCCGTATAAAGTAGGTGGTAGTCGATTTTTTGAAATGGGTTGGCAATGGCGTACCAGGGTTTTTCAAAACTCCAATTTTCTCAGATTTAATTACGGGGTTTCCTTCCAGTTCAATGGTTTGAAGCCCAAGGATAATCAGTATTTTGTTACAGATGCGTCAGGTCAAACGGTTTTGGAGGATTTTGCACTTCCTTTGGATAAATCAAAACTTAGGATGGATAATCTTGTTTTTCCGTTGCATTTCGAATTTGGCCCGTCCAAAAACAAAAAGACTGAGAATACCATTAGATATTCCTTGCAAAATCAATTTAGAATGGGTGTTGGCGGTTACGGTGGTTTTAATTTGGGAACACAGCAAAAATTGAAATACGAACGCGACGGGGAAAATGTAAAGGATAAATTAAAGCGCGGCTACAACACAAGCGATTTTGTATATGGTTTAAGTGCCTATGCCGGTTTTGATGGAGTTTTGCTCTACGTTAAGTACGATTTAAATCCTATTTTTAAAGATGCAACGGTGGAGCAACGCAACATTTCTTTAGGGCTGCGTTTTGATCTATAAAATTTAAGTTAGCTGTTTATTTGATTTAGATAGGGTATGATATAGTATTTGTCATACCCTTTTTCATTGGTCAATAGCCTTCAACATCCCCTCTGTAAACTCCTCCTTGTAATATACCCGTTTGCAATGCTCACATTCGGCAACGGTATTGCTTGAAATCTTGAACAATTTGATCCAAAACAGATGTGCGTAATTTGAA
>Ga0075108_10000148_pt1 | contig 42243 bp, 33 predicted proteins | sample AntAceMetag02UK1_FD_69797 | JGI IMG/M metagenome (GOLD analysis project Ga0075108, IMG submission 69797) | Saline lake microbial communities from Ace Lake, Antarctica - Antarctic Ace Lake Metagenome 02UK1 | ecosystem: Environmental > Aquatic > Non-marine Saline and Alkaline > Saline | place...
CCCGTAGGCTGACTGTCCAATGTTACCCCAAAAGTAGCCGTTCCTCCGGCCTCGGTGGTATTTCCACTTATTGCAGAAACATTTACGCCTACCGAATCATCGTCTTGGTTGGTCACAACTATATCTGGAACAGCGGCATTATTAAGGGAACCATAGTTAGGGTCAGCTGAATTGTCCATTCCGACCCTGATCTCATCAACGATATCCCCATCTACAATATCATCATCAACACCCGTTACAATTAAAGGCACACCAATATTCCAATTAGTAGGGGTTAGCACTATAGTTGCGGGACCTGAGGTTTCTGTGACATTATACTGATCTATGAGTATTGTCACATCTGCAGTTGGCTCACTAGTAAGTGTGAAGGTAAATGTAGCCTGTCCACCGGCTTCAGTAGTGGTTCCCGTTGTTGTAGATACATTTACACCCGCTGTATCATTGTCTCGTATTCTACCTCTTGCATCTCCTCCATCTGAGAGGGCTACACCATTTGTGGGAGTATCTAATTGAATTGTGAAATCTTCATTATTGTTTTCATCAATTAAATCATCTGTAATAGATACAGTAATTATTTGGGTTTCACCATCGAAACCAATAAAATTCAATGCAGGACCAACAGTATTGTCATAATCAATTCCGCCCGTAGTGGAAAGGTCAATAAAGAAATAAGTTACCGAAGTACCCAAGGGTTCATTACCATCAAGAGTAACAGTAAACACCATATTACCAACATCCTCATCTTCAGTAATATTTTCTATTGAAAGATCCTGCCCATTCCCACTAAAACCCAACAGAACAAATACCCCAAAAAACAATAGATTTTTGGAAATTTTAGAAGTACTTAAAAAAGGGGCAAACATTGTATGCATTCTTTTCTTTTTCATAGACTATTATTTGAACAAACTGCACTAAAAATAAAAGTGATTCAGTGTGTTTAAGTCAAAAAGCAGGCTTTCAATATTACTAAAAAAAATACCTAAACCACTAAATAACAGCTTAAAAATCAGTATTTGGGATAAAGTGCAAGGTTTAAGGAAAACGCATTACGTAAGCGTAGGGGATTGCGTCTCTACCATAGGTTCTATTTTTCGTACCAAACCTTGTAGCACCTTGCCAGGCCCAATCTCGGTAAACATGGTCGCTCCGTCCTTGACCATATTCTGAACGCTCTGTGTCCACTTCACCGGAGCGGTAAGTTGCAAGATTAAATTATTTTTAATTTCGGCAGCATCGGTAACGGGCGTAGTGCTCACATTTTGATAAATGGGACAGGTTGGCGCTCCAAACATAGTAGCCTCGATGGCTGCCGCCAATTCCTCCCGTGCAGGCTCCATCAATGGGGAATGAAATGCACCGCCAACAGGCAACACCAAAGCTCTTTTGGCACCCGCTTCCTTCATTTTGTCACAGGCCAAATTTACAGCTTCGACCTCACCGGAAATCACCAATTGCCCTGGACAGTTATAGTTGGCAGCAACCACTACCCCGTGCGTAGCTGCACATATCTGTTCCACCAGCTCGTCGGCTAGGCCCAAAACGGCGGCCATAGTGCTCGGCTGCATCTCGCATGCCCTTTGCATGGCCAATGCCCTTTGTGACACTAATTTTAATCCGTCTTCAAAACTTAATACGCCGTTAGCTACCAAGGCAGAAAATTCACCTAAGGAGTGTCCGGCAACCATCTCCGGTCTAAAGGAATCCCCCATGACCTTGCTCAAAACTACGGAATGCAAAAAGATGGCGGGTTGGGTTACCTTGGTTTCTTTCAAATCCTCAGCGGTACCATTGAACATCACCTCAGTAATCTCAAATCCTAAAATATCATTTGCTTTATGGAACAACTCCTTGGCCAAGGGATATTTCTCATATAGATCCAGCCCCATTCCTACAAATTGGGCACCCTGCCCAGGAAACACATATGCATTCATAACTTTTAGTTTGGTGGCCCAAAAATAATGATTTTAGAGAGATCCAGATATCCCTTATCCAAGTTATAACTAATCCGATTGCTTAAACCAGCCAGAATACATCGTGTACGCTTCGGCAATGCGGTTTATCTCTCCTGAACTTAATTCGGGACTAATATCCTTTATTTTCTTGGCAGGCATTCCTGCAAATACACTCCCAGAAGGTACGTGGGTTCCTTTAGTAAGTACCGCTCCGGCAGCAATGATGCTGTTGCTCTCCACGATACAATCATCCATAATAATGCTTCCCATACCTATCAGCACATTGTTCTTTATGGTGCAACCGTGTACGATGGCATTATGCCCTATGGATACATTATTGCCAATGTTGGTAGGCGATTTTAAATAGGTACAATGTATGACGGCACCGTCTTGCACATTTACCTTATTGCCCATTTTTATGTAGTGTACATCGCCCCGTAAAACGGCATTGAACCACACGCTACATTGGTCTCCCATACTTACCTCGCCAACAATGGTGGCGTTTTCGGCAATAAAGCAATCCTTACCTATTATGGGCGATTTCCCCCTTACTGATTTTATCATAGTGTAAACTATTATTCTAAATTATAACAACTGTTTGTGCGTAAATCGATTTATGCCATCAATCAAAAAAAGATAAAAAATCCTTCTTTTTGGAAGCGGAAACCAACAGTTCCTTTCCGTTGGAAATAACCACGCTTCCTCCCTTCCCTTTTCTATACTTAACCACTTCGTTCATGTTTACCAAATAGGATTTATGGATACGTGCAAAAGGGAAATCTAATAAGGCATCCTCAAAATACTTTAAGGTCTTGCTTACCAATATCTTTTTGTTCTCCAAGTAGATTTCGGTGTAGTTGTCGTCTGCCTTGCAGTACAGAATATCGGCCACGTTCAATACCTGAAAGCCGTCTTGCTGCGGCAACGTTAGTTTCCCCTCAATACCTTTTGCCTTTGCGTTTAGGACGCCTTGTTGCAAGCTCCCTTCCTTTTGCTTTACTTCCAAAACATAGTCCACGGCCTTTATCAACTCATCTATATTTATCGGTTTCATAAGGTAATAGGCGGCATGCACGTTGAGCGCATCTTTGGCGTAATGATCGTAAGCGGTAACAAAAACCGTCTCGAACGTGCGATCGGGCAATTGTTCCAGGAGATCAAAAGCATTTCCAAAGGGCATTTCGACATCTAAAAAAACCAAATCCAGATCATTGTTCTGTATCAATTCCAAACCTTCCCGGATAGAGGCTGCTTCCCCTAGCAAATTGACCTTAGGGCAGTACTTTTTCAAATAATTCCTTAAGATTTCGCGACTATTGGCCTCATCCTCAATTAGGATTGCGTTTAAAATCATCTGTTTATATGTATTTGTTTTTTACAGGTCATGCTTCGGCTATGCTCGGCACAGGTATGCAATTCGCCAGTAAACATCTTGGCTGGTACAAACTTTTTGTAATGGCTCATTTTATAGGTCTCTTTTTAAGATAAAAACTACTTTCGTACCCTTACCCTCCGTGGTTAGATCAGATATCTGAATAGCCACTTTATTTTTGTGCATATCATTTAAAATGGCCACACGCTGCTTTATATTGCCCATACCTTTGGATTGTTGTTTTTTCTGATGCTGCGTTTTCAATTCCGCCGATTTTCTTCTGCCTATACCATCATCTGAAATACAGATTTCCAGTTTATTTTCTCCCTTGGCCGACACATTGATCTCCAGTAGCCCTTTTTCCTCCTTGTAGCGCAAACCGTGCCAAATGGCATTTTCTATATACGGTTGAAGCAACATGGGCGGAATTTGAAAACTGGGAATATCCAACCGCTCATCTATGTTGATGCGATAATCGAACTTATCCGGAAAACGGGAATGTTCCAATTTTATGTACAGCTCCAACAAATTCAACTCTTTTGATAGCGAGATAAAGTCCTCCTCCGAATTCTCTAGCACAGACCTCATTAGGGTAGAAAAATCGCTTAGATACCTATTGGCGCTCCGCTCGTCGCTTTTTGCGATAAAATTGTTTACCGAGTTAAGGGCATTGAAAATAAAATGCGGATTCATTTGGGACCGAAGCGATTTTAGGGCCAGTAAATTGTTCGCCAATTTTTGCTGTTGATTGCTCCTGTAAAAAAAGAAGGCGGCCAAAGCCATAAGCACCAGTCCAAATAGGAGGGAATAGATGACCCATAGCTGGCTCTTATAGCTTTCCTCGGACAGTTCTTGCTGGGTCAGTGCCAAATCGTATTTACTTTGGGACAGTTCCCGTTCCTGCTCCAAACCGGTTAGCCTACTTTGGGTAGCTGCAATTTCCCTGTTAAAACGGGCCGCCCTAGAAATCTCCTGTTCCTTTCTAACGTATAAGCTATCTACCAGCGCCACATAATCTTGATAGCTATCCAAGGCCTTGTTGAAATCTCCCTTGATTTCGTAAACTTCAGATAGTTTTCTTGTAGCATCTTTCTGCACCAGCAGGTCATCATCGGAATTGGCTTCTACGATACTCCGCTCCAAAAAAGGAATAGCCTCGTTGTATTTGTCCTGAGAGATGTAAGCATTGGCAATCTTGTAATTAATGCGTTGGGTGGTAATGGTATCCCCCAGATCGGCGGGCGAATTTCTTTGTCTTGGAACATTTAATTTCTCCAAAACCTCCAGACTATTCTTTCGCAAAGCGATTTCTTCTGTATACTGACTTTTCTTGTTATAAAAATCGGCTACTTTTTCTTTTTCCTGCAAAGCCCGTTTAGGTGCCAATTTACTGGCCAGCTCCAAGGAATTGTCATAATAGGCCTCAGCCTCTATGAGCTGATTTCCTTGGGCATATGCATCGGCAATTTTAGAGGTCAGATCCGTCATTTTGGGGCTCATCTGGTTTTGGTTGGCCACCTTTAATCCCTCGTTATAGAATGCGACGGCCATAGGAATATCGTTCAATCCTTTTTTGGCATCTCCCAAAAGCTCGTATAGTGCAACATTTTGATAAGGCAACATATTTTTAAGTTCTTTTAGTGGCGCTATAACCTTCTCCGCCTTGGCATATTGTTTCACCAGAACATAGGTATCACCCAACAACAAAGAGGTCGTTATGGTTTTATTGGCGGAAAGTGCATCCTCAAAATTATCTATGGCCAGATCGTACTGTTTATGAAAAAGGTATATTTCACCCAAAGTAGACAGGGATTTTGCCAATTCTTTTTTATTTCCGAGCTTACCCAATTCGGCTATGGACCGGGCAACAAAATCTATACTTTTCGCAATGTCCGTTCTCTTATAGTCTATAGCGGAATCCAAGTAAGATTGATACAAGGAAACCGCCGACCTGGACATTTTATTAAACGATTCTTTATTTCTATCCGCGACATAATTCTCTACCTGCACCAAAATATCCTCATCGGTCTTTGCGATAAGGCTTACCGTCTCAAAACCAGAACTTTCTATGGTGAGTAGTTCTCCTAGAGAAGCGCGGATTTCAAAGCCACCCAAGGCATCGGTATACGTCTGTTCCCCCGCCGGGGTTGATACGGATACTCCAGAAATAGGAGTTAGATTATCCTTCATCTGCACCGTTCCCCTAATCTTAAATTTAGGCGTACCAACGCGATTTTGGGAAAGAACCAGGAAGTTTCCCATGAAGAAAAATAGCACTATGTAAAAAAAATACTTTTTCATTTTATCAATAACCTATCGCTCCATTTAAAAAGTCCATTATTTTTTAGCATCCCCTTTTTGAAGTCCATACGTACTGTAAACTTAGGGCATTTAGCCGGTAGTAAAAAATACTAAAAACGCTGTATCATCGAAGTAAAAAGCGAAATATCCACCTTTACAAATCCGTACTGGGGTTTTACTCAACCAAAAGAGCCGTTCCCTCAATTCCGTTATTTTAAAAAATAGTTTGCCCCTAGTTTTACCGGTGTAATCTTAAAAACAAATACTCATGAAACAGTACAAAAAAATACTAAGCGTAGGTCTATTAACAATGTCCATGAGCTTTGGCTACGGATGTGGGCTAAAGCCAAAAACGCAAAACGAACCAATACTTGCGCACGCCGTTGCCCCAGAAACAACTCCTAAAAACAATACGGTTAAAATAGCATTGCTTTTGGATACGAGTAACAGTATGGACGGACTCATAAACCAGGCAAAGTCCCAACTTTGGGATATCGTGAACGAGTTTACACATGCAAAATGCGGAAACTATAACCGGCCAGAACTTCAGATTGCCATTTATCAATATGGAAACGATGGCCTCTCTTCCCGCGAAGGCTACATACAACAGGTGCTTAATTTTAGTAGCGATTTGGATGAAATCTCCGAAAAATTATTCTCGTTACGCACCAATGGGGGCGAGGAATATTGCGGAGAAGTGATACAGACTTCCTTGACACAACTGGAATGGGGCAAAAATCCCGACAACCTAAAAATGATATTCATTGCTGGAAACGAGCCGTTTACCCAAGGAAAACTGAATTATAAAGACGCAGTTATCAATGCCAAGGAAAAAGATATTGTTGTGAATACTATTTTCTGCGGCAACTACGAAGAGGGCATAGAAACCGAATGGAAAAAGGGTGCTATCCTTACCGGTGGCGAATATATGGCCATAGACCATAACAGGGAAGTAGTGCACATAAACACCCCTTACGACGATGTTATTATCCGTCTGAATTCAAAACTGAACAAAACTTATATTTCCTATGGTTCGCTGGGCAATTCCAAAATGGAAATGCAGTCCTCACAGGATAACAATGCCAGGGAGCTAGAAGAGGTCGTTGCCGTGAAAAGGGCCGTTAGCAAAAGCTCTAGGCTTTACAATAATAAAAGCTGGGATTTGGTAGATGCCTCTGCCGAGGAGGACTTTGACATCAATACCATTGAAAAAGAACAACTGCCGGCAGAGTTAAAAGGAAAGTCCGAAAAGGATATAGCCGATTATATTGTATCCAAAAAAACGGAAAGGGAGGATATACAAAAAGAGATCAGGGACTTAAACGCCAAACGGGAAGTGTATATCACTAAAAACAAAAAAGAGGGCTCAACGGGCGAACTGGAAAATGCCATGCTGCGTGCCATTAAAAAACAGGCCGAAGTTAAAAACTATCGCTGGGAGTAAACTACCCTAGGAGTAACAAATTCCAAAAGGGAAAATTCTAAATTCCAAACCGGCAGGAGGTTCCAAAAAAATAAGAGATAGTAAAACCTAGGGGTATTAAAGTTTAGAAGCCAGTAATACCGGTTGTAAAATGACATTCCTGGGCCCTTTCCAAAGAAGAAAGTGCTTTATTTATTGAGCCGCAGGACAGTAGCAATCGTATTTGCGCTCTCTTTGACCAAAATCATAGCCTAGGGTTATTTGATGAAAACCACCATTATCAAAACGGATATCGCCCATCTGGTACGAGTAATTATAGGATACCATAAAATTATTGATATTGGCACCTACTATAGGCGTAATCAATTGAAGGCGTTGCTGTCCAAAACCACTGGCGGTCTGAAATTGAGCGCCATCGAAACTTCTTCTATAGGACATACCACCCCAAATTCTTCCAAAATCGACATCCTTATATACTTTGGTATTAATATCGACCGTTTTTTCTTTAGTAAAATCTGTCAACTGAAAAAGAATGGAGGGCTCAACTTGCCATTCGTTCCTGCCGAACACATACCCGACAGAAGCTAAATACCTTCTAATGTTATCAATTACAAGTTGGTTGGGATCATCGGCCCTATCACGATAGTACACGTTCCTTTTACTACCAAGTGCATTGGTTACAGCAAAATGGGTGTAAAATTCCTGAAAATTATAGGACATCCCAAAATCTACATTGTAATATGAAGCGCTCAATTTTATCCCTGCCACAGATGGATCTGGTATTACAGATCTAAATTCACTTTCGTCCAAACTACTCTGTAAAATAGTACCGCTCAATCCAAAAGAGAGCTGGTTCAAGACCCTAACGTCCTCACTGCCCATTCGCAAATGGTGTGCATAGGTAAGTTTCATTCCTGTCTGGGAATGATACCCATTGGCATCGTTGAATATTATAGCACCAACACCACTAGGAGTGTCACCTAACCGAAAATGGGCGTTTATAGTTTGGAGACTGGGAGCATCATCAACATCAAACCATTGTTTTCTGGCCGTCGCCCTAATTTTACCCCCTTGACTAATTCCGGCCATAGATGGAAAAACCAAATAATAATTATCCGATAAATAATCAAAATACACAGGTATTCCCTCTTGAGCCTTGGACTGAAGTCCAACAATTAAGAAAGAAACTACTAAAATTAACTTATATCTCATTTTGGAAAATAAGGACTTAATGTCTAAGTGGGCCAAATATATTGTATAACGAGAGAACCATAACATTATTATGTAGGGTTTAACTTAGATTTCCTTTGTATTTTTGTTGAGATTTTTTACCTAAACAGAGCCTTAAACGCTTTAAAATGTTTTAAACAACAAATAGCGAAGCTGTATATCACCGCACAAAATGAAATTTTGTGGGTGTCAAGAGCATAAGGACGAATTTAAAACACAAAAAACAAAGACATGAAAGAATATTTTATAACCGTATCCGGAACCAAGAACCCAACTATTCTCAAGTTTGAGGCCAACCATATTTTGGTTAAGCGCAAAAACTATGAGTATAAGAATATTGACGAGGCAAAAAACTCGCCCTTGGCGCAACAATTGTTTTACCTACCTTTTGTAAAAACCGTTTATATCTCGGGCAATTTTATTGGCTTGGAACGATACGATATTGTACAATGGGATGATGTAAAGGATGAAGTTGCCCAACAGCTAGTTGAATATCTGAACGCGGGCGAAGCCATAGTACATGAAGAAGACACCGACAAACCCATACCCGTAACCGTGTATGCAGAGGTTACCCCAAACCCGTCTACCATGAAATTTGTTGCCAGTAAAAAAATAGTGGCCGGAGCTTTTGAATTTAAAAATATTGATGAAGCACGTGTATCTCCCTTAGCGATGGCACTTTTTCAATTTCCTTTTGTAAAGCAGGTGTTCTTGGACGATAACTATGTTTCCGTATCCAAGTACGAGGTAGCGGAATGGGATGACATCACCATAGAATTGCGGGAATTGATTCGCAATTTTATTGCCGACGGCAAGGAAATTGTTTCCGAAAAAGCGAAGTCGGTACAAACTCCAGAAGCAAAAGCTACCGAAAAAAATGAACCCGTAGCGCATTTGGACGATACTTCCCTAGAAATCATAGATATATTGGAAGAATATGTAAAACCAGCGGTTGCCAGCGATGGCGGGAATATTTTGTTCCAATCCTATGAAGCGGACACGAAAAGGGTAAACGTAATTTTACAAGGCGCCTGTAGCGGATGTCCCTCTTCTACCTTTACCCTGAAGAACGGCATAGAGACCATGCTTAAGAATATGATGGGCGATAAAGTAAACGAAGTGGTGGCCATAAACGGATAATTATCCCATAAAGGGAAAGCTGTTGTCCTATTTTTTTTGTAATTTGTAAGAAACACTAAGGATGGCAGTTTTAAAAGTAATTGAAGTATTGGCGAATTCCGACAAAAGTTGGGAAGATGCAACAAAAAAAGCGGTGGGACACACTTCAAAATCCGTAAAGAACATACGTTCCGTTTATGTTAACGAGCAAAGCGCCTCTGTTGACGATGGTAAAATAAGCGAGTTTAGGGTCAATGTAAAAATTACCTTTGAAATCAAATAATAGTTGAATCCGCATTATAAAATAGCGCCTTTTTGGCGCTATTTTTTTTCAGTATCGATCCATAAATCCCCTTTTTCAATGTCATATAAATTTACCAACAAGCTCATCCAAGAAACGAGTCCCTACTTATTACAGCATGCCCATAATCCCGTAGATTGGAATCCTTGGAGCCAAAAAGTTTTGGAGCAGGCAAAGACAGAAAACAAACTACTGCTTATCAGCATAGGTTATGCTGCCTGCCATTGGTGCCATGTCATGGAGCACGAATGTTTTGAAGATGTAGAGGTCGCCAATACCATGAACGCGTATTTTATCAACATTAAAATAGACAGGGAAGAACGACCGGATATTGACCACATCTATATGGATGCCCTTCAGATCATGACCGGTAGTGGCGGATGGCCATTGAATATAGTGGCATTGCCAGATGGCAGACCATTTTGGGGCGCCACTTTTGTAAAAAAAGAAGCTTGGATTCAGGTATTAAATCAACTACAGGAAGTATATCAAAAAGACCCGGATAAAATCCTCGGGTACGCAGAAAACATGGCCAACGGACTTAAGGATATCAATACCATTGTCCCCGATACAAATTCCGATATATTGAATCTTTCAGAAATTAGGGAGATTGTACGTGACTGGTGCTCTCATTTTGACACCTTTTTGGGCGGTTACAAAAGGGCTCCAAAATTTATGATGCCCGTAAACCTTAATTTTCTGATGCATTTTGGTATTGCCCACAGCAATGACCAAATTGAAGATTACGTACATACCACGTTGACCAGAATGGCTTGGGGTGGCATATTTGATCATGTAGGGGGTGGTTTCTCAAGGTATTCAGTGGATACGAAATGGCATGTTCCCCATTTTGAAAAGATGCTCTACGACAATGCACAGTTAATTAGTGTTTATTCCAAAGCCTATGCCGTCACAAAAAATAAACTTTACAAAAATGTTGTTCAAAAGTGCATCGCTTTTTTGGAAGAAGAACTTTTAGATGAAAATCATGGATTCTACTCTTCACTGGATGCCGATAGCCTATCGGATAAAGGCAAATTGGAGGAAGGGGCCTACTATGTTTGGCAAGAAAATCAGCTTAAAGAACTGTTGGGTAAAAACTATTCCCTGTTCGGTGACTTTTTCAATATCAATTCGTATGGCTATTGGGAAGAACAAAATTATGTGCTCATTAGGGATGGGGAAGTATCGGAAGTAGCCAAGAAACATAAAATCACGGAGGAGTACCTAACAGAAACGATATCAAAGTGTTTGAACAAATTAAAAAAGGAACGTGCTAAAAGAGATAAACCAAGACTTGATGATAAAATTTTGACCTCTTGGAACGGATTAGCCCTAAAAGGACTTACAGATGCCTATCGATATTTGGAAGATGAAAAGTATCTTGAACTTGCGCTCAATAACGCCAATTTTATCCTTGACAACTTAGTTCAACCCAGTGGTGAACTATACCACAACCATAAAAATGGAAAAAGCACCATTATCGGCTTCCTAGAGGATTACGCTGCTGTTATAGATGGTTTATTAGGACTATACGAAGTGACATTTGAGGAAAAATGGCTCAACCACAGTCTAAAATTAACACATTATGTTCTTGATAATTTTACGGATACCTCAACAGGACTTTTCTATTTCACTTCCAACAAAGAAGTTTTACTTATTCGAAAAACGTTAGAGGTGGCCGACAACGTAGTTCCTTCTTCCAATTCGATTATGGCGCATAATCTTCTAAAACTTTCCAAATATTTCCCAAAAGAAAACATGGAACCACGTTTGGAAAAAATCATGACTACGATACAAAAAACGATCACAGATAATCCTCAAAGCCATGCAAACTGGCTTGACCTATCTTTGTTGATGCACCAAGAATTTTATGAGATAGCCATTTGTGGAACGAATTATTCTAGTCTAGGGAAAAAGTTACAGGAGCATTATGTCCCAAACCTTATCTTTATGGCATCTGAAGCTGATAGTGAACTTGCACTACTTAAGGATAGATATGTGCCCGGAAAAACATTGATTTATGTTTGTACCCAGGGAACCTGTCAATTACCGGTAGAACAACCTGATAAAGCTTTGGAACTAATTGGAATTAAAGTTTAACCTTTGTTTAGCCCTACATTATGGATTGGTATACCTTCCAATCGGTGTGTTTCGGAAAACTAAAAATTAATATAGCATATGAATGAATTTTGGAATCTACAAGAACATGCCGCCAAATTTATAGAATGGATCTGGGCAGCATTACCCAACTTCGTATACGCTATTATTCTTTTAATTGTGGGTACGTATGTTATTGGTTTTATCAATAAAATGGTACGTAAGTTTTTCTTAAAAAAGGATTATGACCTCGCACTTGAATCCTTTTTACAGAGCTTCATTGGTATTGCTTTAAAAATTATTCTCGTTGTACTGGTTATAACGCAACTAGGCGTACAGACCACATCATTGGTCGCTATATTGGCCTCAGCCGGTTTGGCAATTGGTTTGGCACTACAAGGATCATTAGCCAATTTTGCAGGTGGTGTCCTTATCCTGTTATTCAAACCTTTTAAGGTAGGCGATTGGATTTCAGCACAAAGCGTGGATGGTTCCGTAACGGAAATCTCTATTTTCACTACCAAACTGACCACTTTCGGAAATCAGATCGCTATAATTCCCAATGGGCAACTTTCAAACAATACAATTATCAATTACAATACGCTGGGTACCAGAAGGGACAAAATTGACGTGGGCATAGGCTATGGGTCAAATATAAAGCAGGCCAAGGAAATACTTTTGGCCATCTGTAATGACCGAGAATCGATTCTTAAAGAACCTGCACCAGAAGTTTATGTAGGCGAATTGGCCGATAGTTCTGTTAACTTGACCCTTCGTTTTTGGGTGAGTAATCCAGATTATTGGGCGGCTCATTTCCATGTAATGGAAGAAATTAAACATAGGTTTGATGCCGAAGGCATAGAGATACCGTTCCCGCAGAGGGTTATGCATCAAGTAAAATAAATCATTGTGGACGAAAGTATCTTATGTTTGAAATAGGAACAAAACTCCTTTTCATTAACAAGATCTGAATAGGCAGTTGCGGTAAGCACTAGCAGTATGATTGATTTCAAAACTGCCAACTGCTACTGCAACTGCCTACTCTTAAAATGGTTTTAAGAACCTAAATAGGTAGCTACCCTAAAATGTGCACCTACCCGCCGCCGAGCGGGGCACAGCCTTTTTTGACAAGCCCATTTATTTTTTCTTGGTCTGAAGCACAAAATCCTTAAGGTAGTATGGCTCAAAATAGGCGACGTCCTCAAAATCCTTTTTCAGGTATTTTTGATGTGACAAAGCTGCCATTTCTTTTGCGGAAGGGACAGCTTCCAAACTAAAGGAAAGATTTTTATGATGTAGCAAAGCCTTGATTTTCTCGGCACCACTTCCAATAAAATGTACTGTTTTGGATCTATAATATTCCTGAAATGAATAGTCATCAATTACCTCAGCCTCCGTTGCCCTAATTTCATTAAAATCACCATTTAAAACTACGGAATACACTTCCATCCTTCTGGCATCCAGCACAGGTATACTATAATCATAAGTACCATTTATTTGTGCAGCTAAATTTTGCAAGGTAGGAATCGCTATTAACGGAAGTTCTAGGGCAAAACAAAGCCCTTTTGCGGCAGAAACTCCAATTCGTAATCCAGTATAAGAACCTGGACCTTTACTCACGGCAATAGCTTCCAGTTCGTTCATACCAATCTGGGCTTCTGCCATACATTCTGCTATAAACAGGTGAAGTTGTTCCGCATGGGAATAGTTGGGCGTGTTGTTCTCCCGTACTGCCAGTAGCTCACCATCCTTGGCCAAACTTACGGAGCAGTTCGTGGTAGCCGTTTCTAAATTCAATATCATCCCCATCTGCCAAAGGTAGCTGTTAGTACTAAAATGAAAAACCCGTAAATCTAAAATTCACGGGCTTTTTTTAAGTAATTGAGTTAGTTTAGGTCTAATCTAATGAAAGAGGTATTCCAAAATAGAATTCCAGTATTTTCAATCTAAAGATATAATCGTATTTGGTACGTACCACATCGGCCTCGGCATTGTCTACCCGTGCCTGTGCCTGAGTAAAATCAAAGGCGTTCAACAAACCGACATCAAAACGTTCTTTGGCGTATTGATAGGCCAAACGTCTGGCTGCAACCGTCTTTTCAGCCGCCTCGTAAGTCTTAAAAAATGTATTTACATCTACGTAGGCTTGATTTACGGTGTTTTCTAAATCGAGCTTTTCTTGTTCGAATCGCAACTTGCTGCTTTCCAAGGCAATTTTAGACCGTTCTATTCCATTTCTAACACTAAAACCGTTAAAAATAGGAACGCTCATCTGTACACCATAAGAAATACCATCAAAAATCCAGAGCTGATCGGTAAAGCTCGGCGTAAAAAAGGCAGGTATGCCTCCGGGGGTCAAAGGTGCACCGGGGATTTGCGCTACATCGGAATATCGCGTTCGATAATTAAAAAAGGCTCCTATAGTAGGCATTAGATCTCCCTTACTTATGGCCAAATCCTTTTCTGCCAATTCCACGTTGGCCTGAGAAAGTTTAATATCATTTCTAAATTCCAAGGCCTTTGCAAAAATGGTACTGGGAGAATTGCTCAACACGTCCGATACTGGAACGTTAAAAGTTTCGTCTGAAACATCAAAATTTTCATAATCCCTAATCTGTAACAATTGCGCCAAACCAATTTTAGATATTTGAACATTGCCCTCTGCACTCACTATTTGTTGCTCCTGCGTAGCAGCGGTAGCTTCTATATCCAACAAGTCACCCTGGGGCACTACCCCAGATTCCACTAGCTCGGTAATGCGCTTTAAATCCTGTTCGGTTGCCGCGTACTGGGCCCTTGCAACGTTGAGAATTTCTTTATTAGACAGCACCGACAAATAATTGATGGCCACGTTCAAACGAATATCATCTTTCAAATCCTCGAGTTGATACTGACTTGCAATCTTATTAAGTTTAGCCCTATGAAATCTGTTTACGTTACGCAAGCCGTCAAACAAGGTAACGCCGGTGGTAATACTGGCATTCAAATTGCTCTGGGTGGTATTGGTAGGCAAGTTGTTGGTAGGGTTAATGGAGAAACCTGTATTACTGGAATAATCAGTGTTTCCATTTAGGCTAGGTAAAAAGTTGCCCAAAGCGTCCGACTTATCGATCATGGCATTTTCTAGGTCTAGCTCAGACAGCTCCACGCTAAGGTTATTTTCAACAGCATAGATCACACATTCTTCAAGCGTCCATTTTTTTGACTGAGCCGACGCAAGCGCTATTGCAAAAAACAGCAATAAAGTGCTTAGATAATATTTCATTTTTTGATGTTTTGATTATTGATTTGATTGATGTTTACTCCTCGGTTTCCTCACCTTCTTCCTCCTCACCTTTTTTAATAGGCTCCGTCTTGTTCCACTGCTTTACCTTATCGTCTGTGGTAAGTCCGGATAGGATTTCGACGTTTACGCCATCGGAAATACCAATTTCTATATCCTTACGTTCAAACTTCTGGTCCGCTTCCGCACCTATTGCAAGTTCTACATAGGGCTTGTTGGTGGACTTATCAAATTGCAACAAAGCTTCGGGGATGACCAAAATATTTTCTTTCTTCTCCAGAACTATAGATGCATTGGCACTGTATCCCGCCCTGATAAAAACATCATCGCTAACCTCTACATCGCCCTCTATCTTAAACTGTACCGCCCCAGTTTCCTCTATCCCTTTGGGGGCAATGAACTTTAACTTGGCATCCAATTCTACGTCCTCTAGCGCACCAAGGGTTATCTTTAGGGGCGTTCCTACCGTAAGTTTGCCTACTTCGCCCTCATCTACCTTACCCTCAAAAATCATCTTGCCCAAATCTGCAATTGTGGCAATGGTAGTACCGTCGTTGAAATTATTCGCTTGTATGACCTGATCTCCTTCCTTTACCGGTATCTCCAACAGCGTTCCGGACACGGTAGCCCTGATATCGGTGTTGGCCGCAGTTGAACCGCCTATGGATCCCCTACGGATAATCTGGTAATCTGCATTGGCGTTTTTAAGTTCCTGTTCCCCTTGCTCAAAAGCCAACTTTTGGTTGATGAAATCCTGATTGGAAACAACGCCTTTATCGTACAAGGTTTTACTTCTTTCATATTCGATCTTGGCATTGTTTATGGCTAGCTCCGCATTGCGTACCCGACCTTGGGCTTGATACAGCGCCTGCTCGTTGGGAACTACCTTTATAACAGCTATCAAATCCCCTGCTTTTACCTTTACACCTTCTTCAAGGAGTATTTTATCTATTATTCCGGAAATCTGTGGCTTTATTTCCACCTCATCCTGAGGTATTACCTTTCCTGTAGCCACCGTTTTTTTCTCAATGGTAGACATAAAAGGTTGCTGTGTTTCGTAGGTGATCGCAGATTTGCTATTGCTTTTTATAAAAAATAATGCCGCCCACAGTGCTCCTAGCACCAAAACTCCAATGAGTATGTATTTTACAATTTTGTTCATTTTTTAAAGTGTATTAATATATTGGTTTAGTTTATTATTCTTCCCGTAGGGCATCTATCGGTTTTATGCTAACCGCCCTTTGCGCCGGTATCAATCCTATAAGTACGCCTAATATTACCATTAGCAATAAGGAACCTATGACATAAGGTATGGGTACTGTTGGGTTGGTATAAGGTATGTCTACATCTTGGGTAAAGACATCTATTAATTTAAGGGTAATTGCACCCATAATAATTCCAATGACACCGGCCAACATAGTCAAAAACAAGGATTCTATCAAAATCTGGTTGCGCACCTCTGCGGGCGTGGCACCCAAGGCACGACGTACTCCAAGCTCTTTGGTCCGCTCCTTAACGGAAATTAGAAGTATATTGCCAATGCCTATAACTCCGGCCAATATGGTTGCAATACCCACAATCAATGATAAAAATGTAAGTCCGTTTGAGAAGCCAAAAATCTTCTTGAACACCTCGCCCAGATTAAAGGAACCTATTGCCTTTTCGTCCGCCGGGTCTACTTTATGTATCCGTCTTAACGTAGCCTTTATATCTTGCTCAATTTTTACCACATCGGCATCATCATAGGCCGCAATGGCAAACCACGCTACATTATCGGCCGTATTATATATTTTTTTGTAAGTGGAAAACGGAATGAAAATGTCACTATCGTTATCAAAGGGGCTACCACCCCCTGCATATTTATGTACCCCCACTACCTGAAAGCTTACATCCTCGATTTCTATATATCCTCCAATAGGACTTTCGTCTTCGTCAAAAAGTTCCTTTTGGGTGCGCTCCCCTATCACTGCAACTTTTCGTTCCTGTTCAATGTCCTCATCGTTAATAAATCTACCACCATCATATATCTTTTTAGCGGCAATCCTGGTAAAATCCGGAAAGTCCCCGAAAACCGAATAGTTGCCAGATTTTATCCCTCTGGTTACTACGCCGGGACTAGATCCAAAAACGCCGCTTACATTTCGTGGCGCCAAGGTCTCTATTTCCGGTATCTGCTTCCGCAAGGTCTCGGCATCCTGCAATTTTAATTGTATCTGACGACCGGTCTTAAAACCCGCATAGGGCATACTGGTGCTTTGCGCCCAAATAAACATGGTGTTACGAGCCGTGGTCTCAAATTGCTTCTCAAAACCATTATCCAAACCTTTGGATGCACCGGATAGCGTTATATAGATGTAGATGCCAATAAATACGCCCAACATGGTAAGGAAGGTTCGCAACTTATTCTTTCCAATAGATTCAAAAATCTCACGCCATGTATCCGAATCAAATAACTGTCTCATATTACTCGTCGTTTAGTGCTACAATAGGTTTTATCTGCGCCGCTCTTTTGGCCGGTACGTAGGCCGCAAGTGCACCGGCTATAATCAACAGAATAGTCACAAAAATGGCCGTTCCCGAATTTATGGACGGATTGGTTATAAAATAATCATCCTCCAATACCTTGCCCCCAATGTAGTTTAGGGTAACAATACCGAGAATCATCCCAATAAAACCAAAGATGGCCGTAATAAAGATGGATTCCAAAAGGATAGAACTAATGATCATTCTGGGCGTTGCTCCCATGGCCTTGCGAATACCTATTTCCTTAGTACGCTCCTTTACCACAAAAACCATGATATTACTGATACCTAAAATACCGGAGATGATGACCGCAAAAGCAATTCCGGAAATAATGATCTGTAGGACACTCGCAAATTGTTGGTTCCGTTTTAGGTTGTCCGCAACGTTTTCTATACGTATGCCACGGGGGTCATTGGGGCTTACTACTTTCTTTTTACGTATAAATTCATCGAGGTTCCTTTGAAACTTCATGGCACCGGAATAGCCAATGGCTTCGTTAAAGGCCAAGGTAATCTGGTTTACTTTGTCATTATTACCTTCAATAAGCTGTCGCGTGGTATAGGGAATATATATAAACCGTTCCTCGTTATCGCCGCCATCGTCTTGGAACACGCCTATGACCTTAAAGGCGCTGCCAGCCACATCTACGTATTCGCCTAAGGATTCCGAACCTTGAAAAAGGTCTTTCTCTACCATTCTTCCAATAACGGCGTATTTTGTTCTATCGCGAATATCCTTGTTATTGATGTACCTACCCTTCATCATAACGGTATTTTCCGCAAACTGCATTCCGGGCGCAATACCACGTGTGGTATAATTGTCGGATTTATCTTTGTAGGTCACAAAAGCACCCCGTTGTATTTGCGGGGTAACATACTCTATCAAAGGAGCAAACTCTTTAACTATATCGTCCAAGTCACTATTCTTGAACTCAATTTCCCGCTTTGCCTTGTAGCCTCCAAAAGGAATGGTAGTTTCTGAAGAATAAATCCTAAAAATATTGGTAGCATCGTTACCAAAAAATTTCATAAAGGTATTGTTGAGGCCGTTACCCATACCATAAAGCGTAACGTAGATGAAAATACCCAAGGCCACGGTAAACCCCGTCAAAAAAGTACGCAACTTATTCTTCTGTATAGTTTTTAATATTTCCTTCCAGGTGTCAATGCTAAACATATTGGGAAGCCCTTACTTGATTAACTTTTTTATCCTCCACAATAACCCCATCCTTTAAGTGTACGATACGCTTGCACATCTTGGCAATATCCTCTTCGTGCGTTACTACCAATATGGTATTCCCTGCATCGTTTATCTTTTGTATCAAATCCATGACCTCATAGGAGGTTGTGCTGTCCAAAGCCCCTGTTGGCTCATCGGCCAAAAGTACTTTTGGTTCTGCTGCCATGGCCCTTGCGATGGCAACACGCTGCTTTTGACCTCCGGAAAGTTCGCTGGGCAAATGCGTAGCCCATTCCTTAAGACCTACTTGCTCTAGATACTTCATCGCCTTTTCTTGGCGTTCCTTTCTGCCTACACGCTGATAATATAAAGGCAAGGCTACATTTTCGACTGCACTTTTATAATTTATGAGGTTGAACGACTGAAAAACGAAACCCAAAAATTTGTTGCGGTATTGAGCCGCTTTGGTCTCGTTCAGATTTTTGATGGGTACGCCATCCAAGGTATAGGACCCCTCGTCCAACTCGTCCAGCATCCCCAGAATATTGAGCAAGGTTGATTTCCCAGATCCGGAACTTCCCATAATGGCGACCAGTTCGCCCTCTTCTACGGAAAAATTTATGCCTTTTAGGACATGCAATGTATTGCTGCCCATTTTATAGGATTTGTGAAGATTTTTAATTTCTATCATGTCGGTTCCCTTAATTGTTTGGAGACTTTAAAAAGACATCCGGCAATAGGACATCAAACTCGTTTAATTGTTACAAAAAAAGTTGCTAATTTTAAGTATTTATTCTTGCTGGGCAAATTCATCGGCTTTTATGGTGTTCCAAACCTTAATTTTCTCCCCTTCGGATATGCCCGATTTAATTTCCACACGTATTCCGTCACTAATGCCCAGTTCAATATCACGGCGTTCAAATTGTTGGTCACCGGTGGCGATTTCAACAAAAGGCTTCTTTGTTTTATCATCAAACTGCACCAAAGCTTCCTTTACGGCGAGCACATCATCGGCCCTTGCCAAAATTATGGAGGCATTGGCACTTAATCCTGCGCGAATGAAAATTGAATCCTGTTTTTTTAATGTGCCCTTTATTTCAAATTGTATGGCACCGTTCTCTTCTTTTCCCTTGGGCGCAATATAATCCAGAACGGCCTCAAAAATAACATTTTCTAGGGCTCCAACCGTTATTTGTAGCGGTAAATCCTCTTTTATCTTGCCAACTTCGGATTCGTCTACCTTTCCTTCAAATATCATCTTCTCCACATCTGCAATCGCAGCGATCGTAGTACCTTCATTAAAATTGTTACTTTCGATCACTTGGTTTCCCACTTCTACGGGAACTTCCAAGACCATACCACTCACAGTAGCCCTAATCAAGGTATTGGCTTCGTCACCAAAGCCTGCCGTAGTTCCTGTCTTTACTATATCGTATCTTTTTTTGGCAGCGGCATAAGCCTGTTTGGCTTGGTCATAGGAAACCTGCGCGCGTTCCAAGTCTACTTTTGATACCACCCCTTTTCCAAAAAGTGATTTTTGTCGCTCTAAGTTACGCAGTTGATCGTCCAGACCAATTTTTACTTCATCAATTGTATTCCTGGCATCGTTCAAGGCATTTAAATTAGGCACTACCTTGATCTTACAAAGCAGGTCTCCGGACTTTACAAAGTCGCCCCCTTCCACATAAATCTCTTCGATAACCCCAGAAATATTAGGTTTAATAAGCACTTCTTCCAAAGGCAGAATACTGCCCGTGGCCATCGTTTTCTTTATAATGGTTTCTTTGGAAGGGACTTCTGTCTCATAAACCGTGGGATTCTCTGCATTCTTTTGATACAGGTAATACATAGCCCCGCCAAAGGCCAAGACGATAAAGAGTAAAATACTAAGGGTTGCGGATTTCTTCATTCTTAAGTTGATTTTTTTATTTTATGATTGATGATTAAAGGAAAGTCTAACCAGTACAAAAGCAATGACCAAAAGAATTCCCGGTATTAATTTTATGTTTTTCTTCATTTCGCAAAATATATTTTTTTTGACATCACTCTGTTCGCAACGCCTCTATAGGCCTAACCTTAATAGCACTTTGGGCCGGAATAAAGCCGGCCAGCAATCCAGAAATTATTAAAATAACAAGCGCCAGAACAACAACGTCAAGACTCACACTAGGATTGACAAACATTTCTACTGGCCCAACAACATCCAAAACGGCATTGATGCCATAAATAACCGCCGCACCAAAAATAATACCCGCCATGCCGGAGATGATGGTCAAAAAGATGGACTCCATCAATATCTGCTTTTTTATGGACCAAGGGTCTTCGCCCAGTGCCCGTCTAATACCAATTTCCTTGGTGCGTTCCTTAATAACGATGAGCATAATGTTACTTACACCGATAATACCGGAAAGCAATACCAGTATCCCTACAAAATAGGCGACCCAACGCAAGGCACCGAACAAGGATTCTACTCGGCTAAACTGCTCATACAAATCAAAATAACCGACCGCCCTGTCATCGTCCGGATGAATTCTTCTATTTTCCTTTACTACAGTGACAATATTTTCTTTCAATTCTGAAATCGAATTACCCTCATTAGCCGTAATGGCCATCCAACCTACATCGTTACCGGTATTAAAGGCCTGTGCAAAGGCCGTAAAGGGAACAAATATCTCTTTCTGACCTTCTTCGCCATCGCCATCGTTATTCTTCTTTTTATAACTCCCGATTACCATGAAATTCACGCCTTGAATTTTCACATACGTACCCAAAATAGCCTCGCCCTTATCATACAAGTCGTTGCGAACACCTTCGCCAATGACCGCTACCTTACGATTGTCATCTATATCGTTCTGATTGATGAACCTACCAGAAGTAATGCTCATAGGTTCCTGTTTTATGATTTGCGGATAATCTCCGTACACATTAAAAGCACCCGTATTTAGACCTCGCACGACATTATTACCGCCGCCAAATCCCCCCAACCGATTTCTGGGCGAAATAAACCTGAGACCAGGAATGCGGTCGTTTATCGCTTGGACATCCTCTAGTTTAAATTCATACCTCCTGCCCTTTGGCAAGCCTTTATATTCCTTCGAGGTACTTCTGGACCACATGAACATGGTGTTGGTGGCAATATCTCCAAAATCTGCCCTGATACCATTTTCCAACCCCTTACCGGCCGCTAAGAGAATTATTAAAATAAATATGCCCCAACCAACACCAAAGGCCGTAGCCAAAGTCCTGAACACATTGGTAGACAATACCTCTACAATTTCTTGCCAACGGTCCTTGTTAAACATAAGATTTTGCCGTATTAGCTGTAAAGAAGAACAATACTTCTAACCTATCAAGGATTCTTTGACTTAGACTGTTATTCATCTTTTAGTGCGTCTATTACATGAATACGGGCCGCCCTCCAGGCAGGGAAAAAACCGGCGACCGCACCTGCGAATATCAATACAAAAACGGTGGTTAGCGCTACATTGAAATTCACGGATGGGTTTACGATATAGTCGATTTCTATATGGGGACCTATCAATTCCAATAATCCCATACTAAAAATAAGTCCCGTAAAGCCGGCAATGGCGGTAACAAAAATGGCCTCGTGTAAAATCATTCCTATGATAGACCACGGCTTGGCACCCAATGCTTTCCGGATACCGATCTCGCGGGTCCTTTCCTTTACCACGATCAGCATTATATTACTTACCCCGACCACACCTGCTATTATCGTACAAATTCCTACGAACCAAAAAAATACTTTTATCCCCAACATCAAACTGTAAAAACGTTTTGCCTGTTCCATTGGGTTCCAGACCTGTATGGCACTGGTATCATCCGGAGCCACAGTGTGCGCCTCTTTTAAATAGGATTTAATATTGTTGCTAAAGGCGATGGACTGCGCCACGGCGGCGTCGAAATTTTCGGCAGGCGGCAAGGTAAAACTCATATTATTAATCTTATCCGCACCATTGAACACTTGCTGTGCAGTACTAATGGGGATATAAATATACTCCTCATCGCGCTCGCCACCCACATCGCCATATACCCCTACGATCTTAAAAGAAATGCCCGATATTTCTAAAAACTGGCCCACCGGACTCAAAATGTCCTTAAAAACATCCCGTTTTATCTTGTTTCCGATAATGGCAACCTTTGATTTCTCGGCTTCGTCCAAATGATTTAAAAAACGGCCCTGGGACATGAAGACATTTTCGATAAACTGAAATTGATTGGACACTCCTTGTACGCCATAAGCCAAAGACTCCTTACCATAATTTACGGAACCACCACGCACAAACAACCTTGGGGACTTATGCTCTATGTCGTCCTCTAGAAGCGCTGCCGCAAAATCATAATTCTCGTTTCTTAACTGTATACGCCTGCCCGGGTTAAGGCCTTTATATTGTTTGGAGGTCACCCCTGGCCAGACCCATACACTGGTTGCGGCATCTTGCTCAAACTGCTTGGCAACACCATTCTGCATGCCTTGACCAAAACCTAATAAGATAACCAGTATGAATATACCCGAAGCTACGGACAGACCGGTAAGGAAAGTTCGCAATTTATTTTTCCGAATAGTATCGAAAATTTCTTGCCATCGTTCTAGATCGAACATGTTGATTGGTTTTTGTTTGATGAGTGCCGTACGTAATACAGCACATGAATAAGACTACCTATCCAACACAATGTTACACATTCGAATAAAAAAAGTGTTAAATCTATAATATTGTGTTAAGATCTCATCTTACGGTAAATAAAGTAAAAGAGACTGGCCACGAGTAAATAGGGTATGGCCATCAAGTACACAATGCCATTGTTTATACCTTCGGCCGCTCTACCGGAATCCTCACTTTCCAAAACGGCCCTGCACATGGCGCACTGTGCCTCTGCTGTTTCAGGCAACAAAAAAATAAAAACCAATCCTAGAATAAAAAGAAATTTGCGCATGGCTAATGGGAATAGTAAGGTGAAATCATTACATATACTACTACGCCGGTTACGGCAACATACAACCAAATAGGAAAGGTATATTTGGCCAAGGCCCTATGGCCTTCAAAATCCTTTATATACGCTTTTGCATACGTCCTTAGCACCAATGGAATCAACGCTATGGACAATACAATATGAGTAATTAAAATAAAGAAATACACATACCTTATAGCACCCTCGCCTTGATAAGGTGTAGAGTCGGAAGTCATGTGATATGCGATATACATCACTAAGAATAGTATTGACAAAGTAATATTTACGGTCATTATATTCTGATGTAGGGTTTGTTTCCCGTTCTTTATTGCCAAAACGGCTACCACCAACAATACGGCCGTTAGCCCATTAATGCTGGCGTAAATAGGCGGCAAAAAGGAAAGCGGCTCCACATTGGGCAGCTTTACGCCAAAGAGGATAGCCACCACAACCGGAATTATGATGGAAACTACAGTAATTATCCTATTAAATGTTTTCTCTTTAAGACTCGTAAGTTCCATATTATTCCTCTAAAAGTTTAGCAATATCCTCTTGTAAAATACTTATCTGCTCTTCCTCCCCATGATCGTTCTCGCCCATTTCCTTAGTAATGGCTCCTCTATAATATACCAGAGGGTTTCCAAATTCATCCATTCTGGAACGGATATAGCCTTGCCGATCTATAAGGGCAAATAATCCGGAATGCTCAAATCCTCCGGGAGCATCTGGCATTTCCGCGGCAAAAATATTGAAACCGGCATTCGCCAGATCATAGATAACGTCTTTATCCCCTGTCATCAAATTCCAGTCTATATCTGTTATACCTTTTTTTTCGGCGTAACGTTTTAGCACTTGGGGCGTGTCGTAATCTGGTGTTATCGTAAAGGAGGCTACTCCAAAATCTTCCTGGCCCTTAAAGTGATTCTGAAGGGCTACCAAATTCTCTGTCATAATCGGGCAGATACTGGGACATGATGTAAAGAAGAATTCAACTACGTACACCTTCCCTATATAATCCTTATCCGAAATAAGCAAGCTGTCCTGGTTTATCAACTGAAAGGAAGGGACTTTTCTTTTCTTGCCATCTAGTGTAACATAGCTTAGTCCTTTTTTCTGGGGAACGGTATTCATTCTATCCATTTCCACGACGGACTCCGTTTTAATACGTTCCACAATTCTGGGAACGACGATGATGCCGAATATTAGGATGATCAATGAAACCCAAACGTATGTATATTTTTTATTCACTATTTAGCGGTTTGCGTTGTTCTTTTTAAGGGCCAAACGGTACTCGGCAAGGATAATTTTAACATCATCCTCCATCTTGTTATTCAAGTCCGCGACCGAATTGGAGTTAAAGCCATATTTGGTGCCTTCAATTTCGTCAGCCGTGCGCCCTCTGAGATTTCTATCCTTGTCGATTATGAATACATACGGTGTGCTCAAATCATTGTTCAATACTATATCGGATTTCAAACTTTCAAACAAAACCTTAATACCTTCGGGTTCGGCATAAACGAACTTCCATTTAGCAACATCGGCTAAATTGGCAAGCTCTGATTTCAACTCCGCTACTTTATCTTCGCTTCCGTTGGGAACGACCATCACGAACTGAAAGTCCTTAAATTCGTGAAAACGCTTATATATTTTTTGATTCAAATTGAAGGCATTGCCCTTTTTGGTTTCCAAGGCATCACCCATAAATCCCAACACGGTAATGTTTTGGTCAAATTTAATGGAAGCGTCACTAAAATTTAGTTCTTGGACTCCCTCGGTCAAAATGGGAAGTTTGCCAAAATTGTTGACGCCTGAAGCAAAAAATAGGTAGGCCACTATAGGCAATATGAACAACACAATAAGTACAAAGGTCTTTTTCATCCGTTTAAAACTTAATCATTTTTGAAATCTAGCAGAAGAGAAAGATTTAGGTATTCACTGCAACTATAGGCATACGATACTCTTTCCCTTTATACCACCTTATTAAGATACCCCTAAATTTACCTATTCATTTGGGAGAAATTAAAATCAAATAAAAGGTCGATTTCAACTCTAACATCCAACTGTACAAAAATAAAAAAGACGGTGCTTACACCGTCTTTTAATTCTGTTAATAATATCTTAGAAATTCCAAGTTACAAAGCCGTCTCTATACACATTATGAATATAATCCGCTTCTACCAGAAGTATAAATATAAGATAGGCCACCAAGAAAATAGGTGTCCAAACAATTGCTCTCCTAAGAGAACTTTTTTCGTCCCTAAGATGCATAAAGTCCCATGCAATATAATAGGCCTTTACCAAGGTTAATATAATAAATATCCAGTTAAGTAATTTCATTCCTAAAAAATAGTTACCGGTAAGAGGTGCGGGTTTAATTATACCCAGTACAACCTCAATTACCGTAACAATGGTAAGGAAAATCAAAACACCCCAAATTTTTGAAACATTGGACTTGAACTTAAGCAAGCCCCTAAAAATCTCTAATTTATGTTCGTGTGCCATTTTTAATTTATAAATATTACAACCACTTTTAAAAAACCCCTTCTTTGCTTAAACATTTAATTACAATCTTTCCCTTACACCAAGTAGAAAAAAGTAAATACAAATACCCATACCAAATCTACAAAGTGCCAATATAGCCCAACTTTCTCCACCATTTCATAATGACCTCTGCGCTCGTAAGTACCTATAATCGCATTGAAGAAAATTATAATATTTATAAGTACTCCGGTAAATACGTGAAATCCATGAAATCCTGTTATAAAGAAAAAGAAATCCCCGAATAGCCTTGCGCCATATTCATTGTGTATCAAATTAGCACCTTCCACAACTTGTGTTGCACTTTTTAATTTTTCCAGTGATTCCTCCCGGGTCAAAAGAGTTTTATGCCCTTTTTCATTAAGCACCTCTGTTCTAATAAGTATATTAGGATTGGAAATAAACCCCGCCGCCACCTCATTTAGCGAATAACTAGGTAGCGCCTTCTCCTCATAGTACCAAACTCCATTCTTTCTTTCGTGCTCTCGCCTTTCATCGGGTATTACCATAGCAAAATCTACCAATGAAGCCCTTTCGCCGGTGTCCGCTTTTACAAACTGAAGAATTCTTCCTCCCTTGGTCTCCAAAGCACCATAATCTCCTTTTATAAAAGTTGCCCATTCCCAAGCCTGTGATCCCACAAATATAGCTCCTCCGATAATAGTGGCGAACATATACCAGATGACGGCATTTTTCTTCATGTTATGTCCCGCATCCACGGCCAATACCATAGTTACAGAGGACATAATAAGAATAAAAGTCATAAATGCAACATAATACATAGGATAGATACCATGGAAAAAAGGAACGTGGGTAAAAACCTCGTCTGCAATAGGCCAAGTTTCCATGAACTTAAACCTTGTAAAGCCGTAAGCTGCTAAAAAACCCGAGAAAGTTAGGGCATCCGATACTAGGAAAAACCACATCATTAATTTACCGTAGCTTGCCCCTAAAGGCCTATTGCCGCCACCCCAAACGTTTTCTTCCGCTTCCGCTGTTACCGTAGAATCCATAAACTGATTTATCGTTTTAATAAAACTTTAGCAAATTTACATTTTTTTCAACTATATGAAAGCTGAAAATCATTTTCAACACACTTTTTGTTCAAAAAATTACCTCATAAAAGTCATAAACAAGACCAAATACACCCACAGCAAGTCTAAAAAGTGCCAAAATGTGGCTCCAAGTGATATTCCCAAGTGCTCTTGAGATGAATATTTACCTTTAAGTTGTTTGTACAAAACCACTAGCAAAGTAATGATACCGGCCACCACGTGAACAATGTGTACCATTGCAATCAAAAACATATAGGACATCTTTATGCTGCTGGTGGGGCCTGTAAAGTAGTACCCTTGCGCTACCATTTCGGAAAAACCAACAAACTGAATCGTTATGAACGAAATACCCAAACCAAGGGTTACCAACAACCAAGTGGTACCTGATTTTTGGTTATCCTTTTTAACGGCCATTTTAGCCAGAATATAAGTAATACTGCTGATAATAATGAGGACAGTGCTAATGTAGAATGCGCTGGGCAGGCTAACATCACTCGCCCAATCCTCTCTGGCACTACTTACGATATAGGCGCTCGTCCAACCGGCGAAACCCATTAAAAGACTAACAATACCAAACCATAGCATCATACTTTGTGCCCTGTCATTCTTTTCCTTTGCAGACCCTTGCGTTAAATCCATATTATCCTATATATTTATCTAGTACATAAACTATTTGCATCAACGTAATGTAGCTTACACTCGCCAACATCAATTTTTTTGCCGTGCCATTATCTCGTTTGGAATACAGCCGCAATGCAAAAAACAACATGCCAATACCCATTAAAAAAATCAACACGGCGGCAGGAATCGATAATTCCAACCTACCTGTTATCCCAAACGCAGGGATGACCGAAATTACAATCATCCAAATCGTATACATTATGATCTGCAACGCTGTTCCCGTGTCCTTCTTACCAGTCGGTAACATTTTAAATCCACCTTTCTTATAATCCTCGTCCAACATCCAGCCTAAGGCCCAAAAATGGGGAAACTGCCAAAAAAATTGAATCATGAACAAAGTGCCAGGTTCGATACCGAATTCGTTCGTGGCGGCCACCCATCCCAGCATAAAAGGAATTGCACCCGGAAAAGCCCCAACAAACACGGCAAGTGGCGTTTTGGTCTTCAAAGGGGTATAAATGCTCGTATAGAGAAAAATAGAGATAGCACCAAACATTGCGGTTTTGGCGTTCAAGGCATACAAGGAAACCACGCCGAGCAGCGTTAACAAAATGGCAATGGCCATTGCGGTGCGGACCGACATTCGTCCTGCGGGGATAGGCCTGTTCGCTGTTCGGTTCATGAGGGCATCCAAGTCCTTCTCTATTACCTGGTTAAAGGCATTGCTGGCGCCCACCATACAATAGCCGCCAAAGGCCAGAAGAAAAATAGCCGTCGGGTTTAACTGTTCCGCTCCAAGAAAATATCCCGCAACAGAGGAAAACACCACGCTTACAGCGAGCCTGGCCTTGGTAATCTCCTTAAAATCAGAAAAAACCAACCCAAATGAGTTGTTTTTTACTTGCCCTACAGCGGTTTTCATTTTTTTAATAAATAGGTCTGCAAAGATAACCTCCCTAGCATATTTCTGCAACCAAATACCGCTATTTCTGTTTTATTTAAGAACTATGGCAGTTCGCCATTCAGAGCTCCTCCCGCAGATCTAAATTTTAAAATAAGGGAACCAATAAGCATGGCAAAAAAAGAGCAAAAAAAATCCCGAGAGTCTAGGTCCCGGGATATTAAAATATATGGTTATACTCTTATTGCAACTTAAAGGTAATTGGAATACTAAAAGGAACGCGAACCGCTCTTCCTCTCTGCTTCCCTGGAGTCATTTTAGGAAGTTTATCTATAATCCTAGCCGCTTCCGCTTCCAAATTCTTGTCTGGTCCGCGCATTCTTACGCCACCTATACTACCGTCTTTTTGGATTACGAACATCACGTTGACCCTGCCCTGAATGCCCATTTCCTGTGCAATCTCTGGATACCTGAAGTTTTTACTAATATGCTTTTGCATCATGGAATTGAAGCAAGCTCTTTTGTCACTTTCGTTTTCACAACCTGGAAAAACGGGAACATCTTCAATAACAGAAAAAGGAACATCCAAATCTTCGTCCATTTCGTCAACAACAACATCATCGACTTCAATGATTTCTTCTTCTTGACTTGTTTCGGTAGATTCTATAACTGTTTCCTCAACCTCCTCCTCATCTTCTACAATCTCAATAATTTCGGGAGCTGCCGGCGGCGGTGGCGGTGGTGGTGTCTTGATCTGCTCCGTCATTGGAACTTCTTCATCCAACAAATCATCCACATTCATAGAAATGTCATAATTGTTGTTTTCGTCGTAGGTTTTCCACTCAAATGCGAAAAACGTTAGTAGCATTACCGCAAACAGACCCACAACAAAATAGAGACTACTGTTTTTTGTTAAGTCTGCCTTTGGATTCTTCTTAGGTTCCATATCTATACAATTTAGTGATTGCTAATTTAACTAATTATTTAATAAAAATACAATTAAAATTTTCAATTTAACGACCTCCCCTTAGAAATGAGCCGTTTAATAAACAACATACCCGCTAACGCTCCCATGGTGTTGGCCAAGACATCCAATACATCACCGTGCCTGTCCACTGTAAAGCTATATTGCACAACTTCAATAAGTATGCCGTAAAAAAAAGCGAAAAGAACTGCATACAACAGTGTTTTTTTAAGATGAAAATGAACTTTATAGCTGTCCCTCGCGGCAAGAACTGCAAAACAAACAAGGATAAAATAAAAGAAAAAATGCACCAACTTATCGGCATGGGGAATGTTTATTCGCGGTGCCCTTGCCATTCCCGAAAAAGAAAATAAGCTGGAAAATGTTATAAACACTAACCAACTTACTGTTAAAATTCTATAAAAAAAAGTTTTAGGCACCTATTAGTTCCTTGTATTGTTCATGACTCAACAAATCATTGACCTCATCTACATTACTGAATTTTATTTTAACCATCCAGCCTTTACCGTAAGGATCGGAATTTACCATTTCCGGATCGTCCTCCAAAGCTTCATTAAATGCTATGATTTCACCCGATAACGGTAAAAATAAATCGGAAACGGTTTTAACTGCCTCTACCGTTCCAAAAACAGCTTCCCTTTCCAGTGTTTCATCAAGGGTATCTACCTCCACATAAACGATGTCGCCCAATTCACTCTGTGCAAAGTCGGTAATGCCTACTATAGCCAAATCTCCATCGATTTTAATCCACTCGTGCTCTTTTGTATACTTTAATTCTGCCGGTATATTCATTATTGTCGTCTTATATAAGGAACAAATGTAAATGATTCCGCAAAGGTTTTCAAAAAAAAGGTAGATACTTATTTTTGAGACCTGTTTTGGGGCAATTATTGGCTCCTAAAAACCTAAGACCGTACAAGTGCGCGGTATTGCCTGTAGGTTCCGTAGGTAATGGTTGGTTTCTACGATGGCTGTTGCATATCAAAATTTTGATTACGGCTCACCAAGAATACAAGTGTTGTGCTAAGTTCCTCCACTTTCCTTAGCATAGACCCGTGGAAGTGCATTCGCATTAATGCTGGAATTATTATAAACGTTTATGGACGGGCTCGGACAAACACAACATAATTTGTTTTGTACTTCCTTGAGTTGTCGAAATTTTATAGGAATTGCCAAGTGAAGAAAGAAAAGAGGTGCCTATACATTACGGATGCCCATCGCGTGGGATCCCTCCTCCGTAGGAATGACAAAATAAGAGAATAAATCCTAAAAAAGCACTGTCATTCCCGCTACCTTTCAAATTTCCAGATTTCGAACGGACAGTCTACGACATCTTTTGGACAGCTTAGGTTACAATACGACGGTTATTCATGTGAAAGGACACTTTTAATTACCAAAATTATATCTTAAGGTAAAGCCTGCATTGATGGTTGTTTGGGGAAAAGCCGTAGAGACCGCAAACTGCGAGAACGAATGATCATAAAAGAACAGCGCGTTCAATTGCTTGCTCAAGGCATAGTCCGCCACAAACTTAACGGACAATAAATTTTGACCGGAAGTGATCTGGTTGTTATCGATATCCAAATTTCTGATAATGGTAATATTATCCCGCAAGGTGACATCGGCCTTAAGGTTTAGATCGCCCTTTAAACGAGTCTTATTTCCGCCGATATTGGTCACCAATTTTACATCTTTTATACGGTAACCCAGACCAACGGTATAATCCGTTCCGTTTATTTCTGTCATTAAATTATTATCAAAACTCAAGGACAGGGCCCTATCCGTTCTAACCTCTGCCAAGACACTTACGGAGCTCATCATTTCAAAATCTACACGCACCAAGGGGTTGAACTGGTCTGTTAGCACCACATTATTTATGATATTATCTGGCAACACATCTCCCGTTTCCAAATCTATAGTACCGTTCTGCTTCTCTAAGTTGGTCTGGAACGAGTTGATGCTATACGAAGAGCGATACCCATGTTGTAGGGAAAAGCGCTTGAATTTCTTTTTAAAGAACTTGTTCTTCATTAACCCGGTATACTTAACATTCCAGTTAGGAATGGGGATATCCCTAAAGGCATCCAAGTTTACCCGATCTTCGCTTTGGCCGGTATAGGCCGCAAAGAATGCCGGCAACAAGACTTCTTGTTGCGTCTTGCCGTACCTTTCTGGGAAACCATCGGCATCCAAGGTTCCAACAGCTTGTCCACGGTCAGACACCAATCTGTTGGCAATGGTCAACCGGTTGGCCTTAAACTTTTCAAAAGTCTCGGAGTCGAACTCATCGCTTTTATTAAATGCCGTACCGATCATTACGGTAGATATGCTAAAGCTTCCAAAATTATTGCCCAATTGTAGGTTGTACGGTTCATCTGCCGATAAATCTACGTTAAAATTTTCCTGATAACTTTCCGAGAACTGCCTGTCCGCTACCAGATCTATGGTAATATCCTTGGTAGGTTGTGCCGTGGCGGTTATATTCAACTGCGTATTGGTCCTTTGAATAAACTGCTCGTTAAATTCCGGGAAGGTGGTCAACCAACCATTTCTGGCCGCTTCAAACCTGATATCCGACTGGCTACCGAAAACAAAACCCAAGGAAGGTCTAGTGGTGCCCATAAACCCGATAGATTGCGTATAACCGGGCAAAACGGTTCCGCTATTCTCACTATAGTTAATGTTCAAACGCTTTACCATAGTTACTACATCTACCACCGTATTAAAAAGGGCACTGCTCTTTTGCTCAATTTTTTCATCACCTTCGGCGGCAGCTCCCGGCATGGCAGATCTGCGTGCTCCTGTATTTCCCTTAGAACCACCTTCCCGTTTCTTAAGCCCTATGAGGTCGTAAAACTTCTGCATGGTCATGGAAGCGGTAAGGTTATGGGTGTTGGCGTTCTGGATCGTATTGATGTCGCTACCTACTACTTCCCTTAGCGCATCTCCGCCGCGTTGCCAGTCAAAATTACTGGTATAACTGTACTGGGCACTTATAAAATCCAAGGCAGGAATCTTGGCAAAGGGTACCTCATAGTTGAGCTGCATTTGTTGGGAATGTCTATTAGGCTCGCCAAGATCAAAGAAACCGTCCCATAGTCCCAAAGATTTATCGATGTTGGAATTTGGGTTTGCCTCCTCCTCAAAATAATTTCGTACGATGTTATTGTTCGAGGCCGTTAAGTTTAACCGCAGCGACTTGGTTAGGGTATAGTTTAAGGCATATTGCCAATTAAATAGGTAGTTACGCTGCTGAAGCTCCGGCAACTCTAACCTATCCACGCCTTCTTCCCGAACGTCCCTAAAACGCTGCGCATTAAATTGCCTATTGATATTGGAATTCACCGAAACAGTGGCCGGTAACAAGTTTAGGTTCAAATCCTTCAACCACTTCCAATAGGCCCCGTTGAAAAGAGAGTCCTTCTTTGCAAACGGTGCTACTTCTACAGGGTCAAAACTATGGGCATACACAAACCCGGTAGTTACATTTTGGTCCCGCAATTGTGCGATTTCAAAATCCCTATGATCTGTTTCGTTATACGAATAATTGAAGGTAAAGTTCTCCACATCATAGAAATTGGCATCTGCCTCTTCGCCCCTGTCCTTTCTAACCCCAATAAGGTTAATACTGGTTCTTTTGGTATAGTCTTCTGCCTGTTCCCTTATTTCATCGGCTGCTTGGGCATCGGGTGCGGCATTTATTAAATCGTCCAATTTTAAATCGTCATATACGGGATCAAATTCCGGGGTAATGATCTGCTCGGAAATACCATAATTAAATGGCAATTGAATGCCCCATTGTTTTGGCAGCAATTGACCCACATTCAGGTTGGTTACCACGTCATAGGAAATAGCATCTTCACGGGCACGTTCATTTGGCATTTGGTCAAGAGTCCCAAAACCGGAAGTACTGGTGCTCCCCGTTGCCGTCATATTGGCAAAATCCGCAATATTGGCATCTACTGCGGCTACTGCGGCCCAGCCCCCATTATTGTCCAGGCCGGCCAAACGCAGTTCGTTGAACCAGACTTCGCCCCTTGCGGGTAAATTATCCTGATTCTTTATCCCCACCATCATGCTACGGATACTGCCCAAAGACGGATTTCCCTTGATACCGATTCGCACCCTACCAGGGGCACGGATATCAAACTCGTTTACCGCAATTACCTCACCATTTTCCACTTCAAAGAAGCGTACTTCGCTCAAATCCCCTCCTTGTATCCATAAAGATTTTACCTTGTTCAGATCACTCAGGTTAATGGTCATTTCGTTTATATCCGGCCATATCTCACTTTGGGCAACAGATCCAAAGGGAGTGAACTGTAATGGTAATTCTATTTGATAAAAGTTCTGGGAAAAATCGGTTCCTATGCGCAGGAAACCCACTAAGGGCGTAGAACTATCTGCGTAATCGCTGTCCACGATTTTCTCCGCGTGCATAAACATTTTTAATTTTTCATACTGACGGATATCAATATTCAAATTCTTGAAAACCCCTCTGGCATCCCGTGCTTCCAAACCTTCTACCAACAAGGAAAGCGACTGCTCGTTCTGACGTATAATGGTATTATTATTGTTCAACTGCTCCCGCGCCACACCTGGTGGCAGCACATAAGGTATAGGAAGCCTGCTGTTGTTTTCTTCAATATTTACGGTATTTACATCTAAAGTGGTGCCATCATCTGCAGGATTATTGTCTACATCGGCATCTTGAAGCGTTTTTGTATACGTACGCCAATCGCCACGCACCAAATCCAAGGTCGCAAAACGCAATACGGTGGCATCCGTAAAACCGGTCATATACATACGCATAAAACTAATGGACCTAAAATCTGTAATTCCACCCACCGCATCGGTAAAATCGCTTAAGGGAATTTTATACTGTATCCATCTTCTGTTCAGCTTGTCACCGTTGGGAAGTTCAGGTGTTTCCCCTTCCTTAATATCCGTAACATACTTATCGTTGATCGTTGTATTCGGTTTAATAGCTATACGGTATTCATAGTAGCTATTTACCGTGTTCATGGTTAGATCTCGATCAATATCCTCCACGTCAGGGAGTGTAGTGGAACCCCTATTCGTATTGGTAACCTGTACCGGCGAGTTGCCTTCGGGGTTATTAAAATCCAAGTAGCGCTCCAAAATACCGCCCTCCCTATTCAAATAATACTGGAAGTTATCCAATGCGAAATCCGGGCCTGGATTGCTATCGTAGATGGCCTGCTCTGCTTCGTCGTTTAATCCGTCAAAACCTATATCCTGCAAAGCCCTGTTAGGCTCGCTGGCATCAAAAGCATAGACCAAGGATTGTGTTGCCGGCACTTCTCCCCAAGACGTAGGCGCCACAAAATCATTGCTATTTACGCCAGGAAGTCCGTTTTCATATTGCTTTTTCCCGTCACGAAGGATATCCTCCGAAATGTTTCCAAGGTTTAGCACCAACTCCCCGGTGCTGGTAGCCTCACCGTCTAAATAAGGATCCAACACCCAGAACTGTACAAACTCCACATTGGCCTGTTCAAAATTGGTGCTGCTTAAAGAACGCATGATACCTCCCCATTTTTCACTTGGTTGAGCAGTGTCAAAGTTGGGGTTGTTATTATAGGGTCCTTTTGCATTTGGGTAATAGGCTATATCCAAAGTTCCCTGCACGGTAGTCTGCCCTTGGGCAATATCTACCTGTGGAAATACCTCATCTATAAATATCCGTCTTGTAGGGTTGGTGGAAATATCATTATCCCCGATTCCTGGAGGTCGTTGGTTCGTGTAAAAAATAGGATCAATAGTGTACCAAGCCATTTTTGCCCTACCAAAGCCATTTTGAAGGTTGGCGGCATCTTCCGGCGAACTTCCTGATAACTGTCCGCCCGGAGCAAACTCCAAAGGCGTACTGGCCAGGTTCCAAGCTAAGAAACCTCTAATATCCAACAAGGTCTGTGCCCCTTCAAAATCATCTAAATAGGTGGTGGTCTCCCCTCTAAAGTCGGCATTTTTGGGAGAATTCGGTTTTAACCAAGCTACCTCTGCCCTAACCGATACATTGGAAGGCACATCTGTATCTATATTGGGTAGTTTGTTTACCATACGGGTCAAGAAAGGAACTTCTGTAGAGAAGTTTCCGTTAAGACCAAAAATGGTATTGTTTACGGGTTCTACACCAAAGTTCGATTTTTGGGTAAGCGGGCGCTCGTTCAAGTTTAACAGTGTTCCCCCTAGTACAAAGTTCTTCGTAAATTGATGTTCTACATTGACTCCTGAAAAACGTCTTGTTTGCTGTCCGAAAACGGCATTGTTCTCTACGGAAATATTTATAGGGGTATTGGAAGCCTCCAAACTAGGATCTAAAAGCTGCACGGTTCCCGCCTGATAGTTTACCGTATAATCTATTCCTTCCTGTAATTGACGTCCACCAGCGGTTACCCTTACAGAGCCCCTGGGCACGTTGAATGCCCCTATCGGAATACCGTTACTGCCCTCTGCCTTATACCGTCCTTTTAAAATAAATTTATTCTTCTCCGGATCTTGCAATGCCGCCGCCTTGGTAAGCTCGTACATATCCCTAAACACATATTGTTCTTGGTTCTGGTTATAGGCAGAAGGTATATTGTACTGCCCTGCGTTACCGCTTTCCAAAGTTTCAAAAAGATACTCCCCAAAAGGCTCCACTTTGGTGAAAATAATACGTCCCCCTTGGGCATCAATTGTTATTCCCGGAAGAAAATCAAAAAAACCGTCACCACCTGGTTGTAAATCGTTATATGCATTTAAGCGGTCCAAGTTAAAGACATCCAACAAGATGCGCTCCTGTAATCCGTCGGGCCAACCAGAACCGGGACCTTCATCTATGGGCGTAATATAATTTCTTGGTGTAGGATCGGAATATAGGATATTAAGTTTAAAATCTTCCTGACTTAAACGAAAAGCTCCCGTGGCATAGATATTTTTCATCATCAGGTCCCAGATAGGATCGCTGATGTTGGTAATATTACTTTTTAGAAGCTTAAGGATCAAGGTATTGTTCTCAATAATAGGATTAGCACCTTGGGAAACCGTGGTGGCATCCAGACCTCCGTTGGCAAATTCCCCGACTTGAAAAACCTCGCCCCGGAAGGTGTATTGGAACGCCACGGCCAAAACTTCGTCATTACTTAAACGCTGGTTCAAGGAAATATACCCCAATTGGGAATTGAAGATAAAGTCACGACCCTGCTCCAATTTTCTTGCATTTTCTAAAATAGCGTAGTCAAATCCTTGATTGGGACTATACCCTGCGGCAAAACTGGCGGGATTAAAGGCATTCTCAACGGTGGCGATATCCCGTATATTATTGGTAAGGGCACCACCTGCACCAATAAGTGCCGGATCATAATCGTTAGCGTTGTTCCTTGGCCTATCATCCGCCGCATTATTAAAGAAGCCCGACGCCGCAGCACCGTTTTGTCCTACTCTTGTTTTCTCCGGGAATACTTCGCCCAAATCCTGAAAGGCTACCACGTTACGCACGTTCAAGGTCTGCTGGCTCCTGTTGGTGACCCAAACCTCTAGCCGGGTAATCTGAACCTGACTTTGGATATACGGATACGTTTCCAAAGCCCTGTCATAATTGTCCCTAAAATAGTGCGCCAAGAAAAAGTGTTTGTCCTCATCATAGTCGAGAGCAGTAATATTGAACTCGTTCAAGGTGCCGCCACCCTGTGCCACAACCGTATTGTTTTGCGATCGCTGCTCCGAAAAAACGGCTGTAACCATGGTTCTGCCAAACTGTAACTGCGTCTTTACCCCAAATAGACTTTGCGCACCCTGAATAAGCGAGCTGTTCAAGGGCATATTTACGTTACCCACCTCTATTTTCCTAAGAATATCATCTTCGGTAGGGGTATAATCCAATTTTACGATGTTCTGGAAATCAAAAGTAGCCTCGGTGTCATAGTTGGCATTCACTTGCAGTCGTTCACCGATCTTGCCCAACATACTTAGACTGATACGCTGATCAAAATCGAAGGATAAATTGGTACGGTTCCGCGGAGATAGCGAGGGATTATCGTTTTTCTGCCAAATAATTCCGAGATCCATTGCAACGGATCCTTGAGGGATAACCTCAATAGTATTTCCCCCAAAAACAGATTGAAAGAAATCGTTGTTCACATAAAAGTTAGGTAGTAAATTTCGTCGTGCTTCCTCGCTGCCCGCCTTTTTTCCGGAATAGGCATCGGATTTTTCCTTAAAGTAAGATTTGATACCCTCTTTTTTAATGAGGTCGTAATACTGTTCCGGTGTTAGAATGATGGGATAACCGATATCAAAATTACCGATTTTTTCATTGTAGATATACCGGTCCAATTTAGTATCGTAAATGTATTTGGAAACGATGCTCTCCGGATTTTCAAGAACAATACGCCCTAAGTCGAAACCAGTCTTTACGGAATCAACCTCCTGTTCCTCTGTTTCTTGTCCCAAAGCGAATTGCATGGATCCAAAAACAAATAGGATTAGGAAAATATGCTTAAAAGAAATTTTAAGATTGATGATTGCCCCTGATTTCAAACGTTTTACAAATTTTTGAGCGCGAGTTTGATAATGTTCTCTACGCTAAGCGAAGCATCTTGGGAAATTACTTTGTCAACTACCTTTTCGGCCTGTCTCCTAGCAAATCCGAGAACCTCTAAAGCAGATAACGCTTCATCTTTATTTGTATTGTTTGAAGTTGTGGAAAGTTCGTCTATGTCATAGACTTTTAAAATCTTGTCCCTAAGGTCTAAAATTACCCTTTGCGCGGTTTTGGCACCGATTCCTTTTATGGCCTGTATTTTAGGGACATCACCACTGGCAATAGCATCACGAATTTGTCCCGGGGACATAGAGGACAACATGATCCTTGCCGTACTGGAACCAATACCCGAAACGGTCAATAGCAACCTAAAAATCTCACGCTCGGACTTCTCGGCAAAACCGAATAAAGTATGGGAATCCTCCTTAACTTGTAAATGGGTATACAATTGTAATAGCTCACCATCCGGAACCTTGGAAAAGGTATGTAAAGATATGTTCACAAAATAACCCACCCCACCACACTCTATGATTACAAAGGTTGGATTTTTCTCTACTAGTTTTCCTTTAAGGTGGTGTATCATTTTTTAAGTTCAAGTGTCAAGTTCAAGTTCAAACACAAATTCAAGTTCATGTTCATGTTCATGCTTCGGCTACGCTCAGCATCCTTACAGTAAGTTAAAGAGATAGGAGATTAAAAAAATAGAAAACTTAACAATTTACTACCCTCTAACAACTCCCCACTTACCGCAGACGAGAGACCTAACTTATAAAATCAATTACTAGAAAAGACGCATTGTTTATCAATTTCTACTGAGTACTTATTCTTACCCCCTACTGCCTCGGCCAACTGCGCCTGCTTACTTCCTAATCCTTGACTTTTTACGAATTACTTTTTTACTACATACTTTTTACTAAGTACTTTTAACTTTTTACTATCTAGGAACTACCGCCTATGCACTACCCTCTATTCATTGCTGGACTTCGCTTTCTTGCGCCTTTCTCTTTCTTGGGCATCTATAACCGCTACTGCGGCCATATTTACAATTTCGTCTACACTTGCACCCAATTGCATGATATGAACCGATTTCCTGAGGCCTACCATGATCGGACCAATTGAATCCGATTTGTTTAGTTCCTTTAAAAGTTTATAGGTAATGTTGGCCGACTCCAAATTCGGAAAAATAAGCGTATTCACTTTTCTGCCGGCAAGTTTAGAGAACGGGAATTTGCTTTCAAGCAGCTCCTTGTTCAAGGCAAAATCGGTTTGAATTTCGCCATCCACCACCAAATCGGGGTTCTTTTCGTGCAAGATACGCACCGCTTCCCTTACTTTTCGTGCATTAGGATGTTGCGAGGAACCAAAGTTGGCATAACTTAACATGGCTATCACCGGTTCAAAACCAAAGGTAACGGCAACATTTGCAGTCATTTGCGCTATTTCTGCAATTTCTTCCGCGTTTGGTTCAATATTAATGGAAGTATCGGCAAGGAATAATGGCCCCCTGTCCGTAATCATAATATTAACAGTGGACACTTTTTTTACATTTGCCGCTTTTCCTATCACTTCCAAAATAGGTTTTACTACTGTTGGGTAGGCTCTGGAGTAGCCGGAAATCATTCCGTCCGCATCCCCCTCCAGCACCATCATTGCACCGAAATAATTGCGCTCCTTCATTTTTATCTTTGCGCTGTACAAGGTAGTACCACTACGCCTTCTGCTTTCCCAATATTTGGTCGCATAGCGAAGGTGCCGCTCATCGAAGTCTTTGGAATATGGATCTATAATGGGTATATCCGCATCAAATTCCAATTCTTTTTTAAGCTCTTGGATAATATCCGTTCTACCTAAAAGTATGGGTTCCGCAATGCCCTCCTCATATACAATCTGTGCGGCTTTAAGCACATCTAAATGATCCGCCTCTGCAAACACAATACGTTTGGCGTTCGATTTTGCCCTACTGTGTAGTAAGCGTACCACTTTATTATCATTTCCAGAACGCTGTAATAGCTCTTCCTCATATTTGTTCCAGTCCTCTATAGGGGCTTTGGCAACACCACTTTCCATAGCGGCTTTCGCCACGGCAGGCGGAATTTTTGAGATGAGGCGTTGATCAAAGGGTTTAGGAATAATATAATCCCTTCCAAATGTCAACCTTGTTTCTCCATAAGCAATGTTCACTTGTTCGGGAACGGGCTCTTTGGTTAGGTCCGCCAAGGCCTTTACCGCAGCCATTTTCATGGCCTCGTTTATAGAAGTGGCTCGCACATCTAAGGCACCTCTAAAGATAAAGGGGAAACCTAGAACGTTATTGACCTGATTGGGATGATCGGACCGACCTGTAGCCATAATAATATCCTTCCTAGTAGCGATAGCCAGATTGTAATCGATTTCCGGATCCGGATTTGCCATCGCAAAGACAATTGGGTTATCGGCCATGGACAAAAGCATTGCCGGAGATACAATATCGGCAATGGACAGCCCCACAAAGACATCCGCATTTACCATAGCCTCATCCAAGGTGTCGATTTTTCTGTCCGATGCAAACTCCAATTTCTCCTTGGATAAACCATCCCTATCGCTGCGTATCACTCCCTTACTATCCAGCATCACAATATGTTCTGGACGAGCTCCAAAGGCTTTATATAATCGGGTACAGGAAACGGCGGCGGCACCTGCACCACTAATGACGATTTTTACTTCCTCCATTTTCTGTCCGGTAATCTCCAAGGCATTCAAAAGGGCCGCCGCAGAAATAATGGCCGTTCCGTGCTGATCATCGTGCATTACGGGAATATCCAATTCCTCCTTTAAGCGTCTTTCGATCTCAAAGGCTTCGGGCGCTTTTATATCCTCTAAATTAATGCCTCCAAACGTAGGTGCGATCATTTTTACGGTTTCCACGAACTTATCCACATCTTCGGTATCGATCTCTATATCGATACCATCTATATCCGCAAAAATCTTAAAGAGTAAACATTTTCCCTCCATTACCGGTTTGGAAGCCTCAGGACCAATATTTCCCAGACCTAGCACAGCGGTACCGTTGGAAATAACCGCTACAATGTTTCCTTTAGCAGTGTATTTGTAGACATTTTCCACATTCTTGGCAATTTCCAGACAAGGTTCCGCTACGCCGGGAGAATATGCCAAGGCCAAATCCCTTTGCGTGGCATAGGGCTTGGTCGGGACTATTTTAATTTTTCCCGGTTGTGGCTTGGCGTGGTAAATCAACGCTTCCCTTCTCTGTTTTTGCTTACTCATAAGTGTACTTTAGAACAACAAATTTAGGTGTATTCTTTGGAACAGTGCAACCTGTTCCATCTTTAAAATGAAAAATGAATTATTGACGCAGATAAGGTGAAATTAAATTTCGCTCTCGGTGTCCTTAGGAACATTTAATCGCATGGCCAAGATAGCAGCAATGATAAAGAAGGCTCCTGCAAAAAGTATGGCGTTAACAGCACTTCCACCGAGCAAGTATTTATAAATAGGGCCAAAAGTCAGCGTTTCTATCCCCATAGGTATAACGATCATCATATTCAAAATACCCATATAAACCCCGCGCCTGTCCTGCGGCACCACTTTGGAAACCATGGTGTAGGGAATGCCCATCATGGCTGCCCATCCTATACCAAATAGCACCATTGGAGCCAAAACCAGCAGGGGATCTTCTATAAAAGGAATAGCGAACAAGGCCAGACCCGTACCCACGAGACTTAATGCATATATTTTTTTTCCACCATACTTAAGGGTAAGCGGCACCAAGGCAAGTGCCACCAACATGGTAACGATATTGTAGGTTAGACTCATCTGGGCAGACTGCGAGGCAGCCTCACCTGTA
>Ga0075108_10000149_pt1 | contig 42143 bp, 38 predicted proteins | sample AntAceMetag02UK1_FD_69797 | JGI IMG/M metagenome (GOLD analysis project Ga0075108, IMG submission 69797) | Saline lake microbial communities from Ace Lake, Antarctica - Antarctic Ace Lake Metagenome 02UK1 | ecosystem: Environmental > Aquatic > Non-marine Saline and Alkaline > Saline | place...
AATGCGATCATTCTTACCCTGACCCTAAAGGGAATAATCGGATTTTCTGATTTCTAGTAAACTAAAGACCCTATTTTTTCGATTGTAACAGAAATAACAACGCTAAACTAAACTAGAGCTAAAAAGCAAGGTGTAAAATTTTGGTTTGCCTTAATTACTTAGTGATTACGAATGCTGACAAAGCTTTCGAAAAAGTTTACCGGACAATAATAAAACCGCTTAAAACGTTGGTCAAAAAAAATCCTATCCCTTATGATAGGATTTTTGCTTTTATCAAAAAGTGGCCACTTACTTGCTTCCAGCTTCCAACGCATTTATAACGGAACCGTGCATTTTTAGCAACTGCTCCGCCTTGGCATAATCAACACATAAGCCCTCCATAATGTAGCGGGTGCCGCGGTCTACTAATTTATCGTTCGTCAACTGCATATTTACCATTTTGTTCCCCTTAACCCTTCCTATTTTGATCATTAAGGCCGTGGTAATCATATTCAGTACCAGTTTTTGAGAGGTACCGCTTTTCATTCTGGTACTTCCAGTCAAAAATTCCGGCCCAACGTTTACCGCAATGGCAATGTCCGCTACTTCGGTAATCGGAGACCCTGGGTTGTTGGTTACGCAGGCCGTCAATATATTTTTCTCCCTAGCCGTTTTTAATCCTCCAATAACATAAGGTGTGGTTCCGGATGCGGCGATGCCAACAAGTACATCATTGGTATTGATGTCGTGCTTCTCCAAATCTAGCCAAGCCTGTTGGGTATCGTCCTCTGCTTTTTCAACCGATTTACGAATCGCAATGTCCCCTCCGGCCATAATGCCAACCACCCGCTCATGGGGTATACCAAAGGTTGGGGGAATTTCGGAAGCATCCAATATGCCCAGCCTACCGCTTGTGCCGGCGCCAATATAGAAAAGACGTCCACCCTTCACAAAACGTTCACTTATGGCATCAACGAGCCTAGAAATTTCCGGAATCACTTCTTCCACGGCCAAGGCTACCTTTTTATCCTCATTGTTCATGGATTCCAAAATCGTTTTGGTATCCATCTGTTCCAAGTCCTTATAATTGGACTGGGTCTCTGTAATTTTAATGTAATTCATAGAATGCTATAATAATTTTATATCGTGACTTTTAAAAGCGTTCAGTAATGCGTTATCCGGATCCAATTCGGTAATCATGGTGTTTATAGTATTGATATCACAGGTTTTATAGCGATGCTGGGAATTCAACTTTTCTGAGATGGATAAGAGTACCGTCTTTTTTGAAGCTTTAATGACCGCCTTCTTTATTTGTACGATATCCCAATCAAATTCCGTAAGTCCGTAAATGGCATCTACATAACCGGTACCAATAAAACTAAAATCTACCCTAATTTCCGACAGATTATGAATTGCGTTGGCACCGATAGCAATTTGGGCTTCCTTTGCAATTTGTCCGCCAATGGATATGATCGTTACATTTGGCTTATTGGACAACTCCATGGCCACCGGCAAACTTATGGTAAAACAGGTGATCTCTATATTTTCTGGAATAAGCCTGGCCAATTCCAAACAAGTGGTCCCGCCATCTATAAAAATCACACCACCATCCTTTAGCATAGAAGCCGCTTTTTTGGCAATCACGATTTTGCGGTCAAGGGCATAAATATTCTGATTTCTGGCACTATTGGTCGTAAATCCCAGGGAAATGGCCCCGCCATGGACTTTCCTAAGTTTCTTGTCCGCATCAAGCTCTTTCACGTCCCTGCGTACCGTATCTATAGAAACATCCAAGGTTTCGGCAATATCCGTCAACAAAATTCTATTATGAAGCTCCACTTCATTCAATATGTTTTGTTGTCTTTCTTCTTTTAACATGACCCAAAATTAAGTGGCAGCAAAGATAATGAAAATACTAATGTGCTGTTTTATTCTATAAAAGTATATTAATTTGATTCTAAAATGAAATTAAATGCAAAAAACAGCAGAATTAAATGCAAAAAACAGCAAATAATAAAATTCTTGCTTATATTTGCCCGATTTAATTTACCATTCGAAACACTTTTTTTATGAAAACTACGGCAGCAAGGCCCAAGGTCAATATTACTTACAAACCTGTAGGGCAGTTTGAAGAAACACGGTACGAAAAAATACACAACGTAATATTTGCCGATTCCAATGAAGCCTCCATTACGGTGGCGGAGGAAATTGCAGAATTGATACGAAAGAAACAAGCCCAGAACAAGCCCTGCGTTTTAGGACTCGCCACGGGATCTTCCCCGATACGTGTTTATGAAGAGCTGGTTAGACAGCACAGGGAAGAAGGCCTAAGTTTTAAGAACGTGGTTACGTTTAACCTGGACGAATACCTTCCCATGGAACGGAGCAATATACAGAGCTACTACTATTTTATGCACGAACACCTGTTCAACCATGTAGATATTCCGGCAGAAAACGTGCACGTGCCGGATGGCACGGTAGCTCCCGAAGAAACAGTAGCCTATTGTTTATCCTATGAGCGAAAAATAAAGGAATTTGGTGGTCTGGATTTTCAACTACTGGGAATAGGTCGTACCGGGCATGTTGGCTTCAACGAACCCGGATCACACTATAACTCGGGTACACGTGTCATTACCTTGGACCACATTACCAGAGTGGATGCCGCGCCATCCTTCCTAGGAATAGATAATGTTCCCAGAAAAGCGATTACTATGGGAATAGCCACCTTAAGAAAATCCAAACGTATTGTTTTATTGGGTTGGGGCCAGAATAAGGCGGATATCCTGAAACAAACCATAGAAGGGGAAATCACATCACATGTGCCGGCCACCTACCTGCAAAACCACGACAATTGCACCTTTGTACTGGATACGGGTGCAGGAAGCGAGCTCACACGAAACAAAACACCTTGGCTAGTGGGTGCATGCAAATGGACTGAAGAATTAAAGGCCAAAGCAATCATCTGGCTCTGTGATAATACCGGAAAGACCATCTTAAGTTTAACGGACAAGGATTATAATGATAATGGAATGGCGGAGCTTTTACTTGAAGAAGACTCCTACGACCTTAACATTGCTATGTTCAACAAACTACAACATAGCATTACCGGATGGCCAGGAGGTAAGCCAAACGCTGATGACACCCATAGACCGGAGCGCTCTACTCCTGCTAAAAAACGTGTGATTATTTTTAGTCCACATCCCGATGACGATGTCATTTCCATGGGCGGTACTTTTGATAGGCTAGTAGAACAAGGCCATGAGGTACATATTGCCTATCAGACTTCCGGGAATATTGCGGTTTCGGATACCGATGCCAGAAAATACGCGGAAATAGCTATGCAAATAAGCCCCTCGGATAAAGCACAAAAAATCATCGATGCCATCGGCCAAAAGCGGGAAAGCGAAGTAGATTCCATGGAAGTAAGACGATTAAAGGGAAGTATTCGTAGAGGCGAATCTTACGCGGCAACGCGTTATATGGGACTGGTCGATAGCCATGTGCACTTCTTGGACCTTCCGTTCTACGAAACCGGAACCATTAAAAAGAATAATCTTTCCCAGGCGGATATCGCCATTATGAAAGATATCATTATGGAAGTTAAACCTCATCAAATTTATGCTGCAGGAGATCTGGCAGATCCGCACGGTACGCATAAAGTGTGTTTAGATGCCGTTTTTGCTGCCTTGGAAGAACTAAAATCCGAACCTTTTCTAAAAGATTGTTGGGTCTGGTTATACCGTGGTGCATGGCACGAATGGGATATACATGAAATTGAAATGTGTGTTCCCATGAGTCCTGCCCAGGTGTTAAAAAAGAGAAATGCCATCTTTGCCCATCAATCCCAAAAAGATGGGGTCATGTTCCAGGGAGATGATTCACGGGAATTCTGGATGCGGGCCGAGGAACGCAACAAGGATACTGCAAATAAATTCAAGGTGCTGGGCATGGCTTCCTACGCCGCCATGGAAGCTTTTGTACGCCACAAGTTCAATTAAATTTCAAACTATTTCAAAAAGGTCTATTTTCGTAAAAAATAGACCTTTTTTTGTTTAAGAATGCGACACTATCTACTCCTTTTGCTTACTGTTATTTTATGCCACTCCTGCGGCATACTGCAACCCAAGATTCCCCAGCCCAAAAGGGAATTTAGAGGGGTCTGGGTAGCAACCGTAGTAAATATAGATTGGCCAAAAAACGGAATGGATACTCCAGAAAAACAAAAAAAGGATTTTATCGATATACTGGATTTTTATGATGACCTCAACTACAACGCACTCATAGTTCAGGTGCGGGCAGCGGGAGATGCTTTTTACCCATCCGATTTTGCACCTTGGTCCCGTTTTTTGACCGGTGAAGAGGGAAAACCATCCAATTGGGAAGTGGATAATTTAGAATGGATGATAAAGCAGACCCATAGCAGGGGCATGGAGTTCCATGCATGGCTAAATCCGTATCGCGCTACCTTTGATATGAATACCGATATCCTAAGTAACACCCATGATTATTGCACACATCCCGAATGGATGATACCTTATGGCACTAAATATTATTATAATCCCGGTCTACCGGAAGTTCGAGATCGTTTTTCCAAGATTATAGCCGAACTAGTCTCCAAGTACGATATTGATGCTATCCACTTTGATGATTATTTTTATCCCTACAAAATAAAAGATTTGGATTTCGCTGATTCCCTAAGCTTTGAAACCTACGGCAAACCCATCCAATCTTTGGACGATTGGCGAAGAAGTAACGTAGATTCCCTAGTAAAAGAGGTGAACCAAACCATTAAATCCATAAAACCATGGGTACAATTTGGTATTAGTCCCTTTGGGGTGTGGAAAAACGGCTCCACCGACCCTCGCGGCTCGGATACCCAAGCGGGACAAACTACCTATGACGACCTGTATGCGGACCCATTATTATGGATGCAAGAGGGGTGGATAGATTATTTGGCCCCACAAGTCTATTGGAGCATGGATTTGCCCGTAGCCTCCCACAGAAAAATTGTGGACTGGTGGTCTAAAAATAGTAACAACACCAATCTTTACATAGGCAATGGCGCCTATAAGGTTCGAAACAACAGTGATCTGGCGTGGGAACGGAAAAACGAACTTCCAGACCAAATGACCCTGGCCCGTAAGACGCCGGAAATATCGGGAAACATCCTTTTTAGTGCCAAATCCTTGATGAACGATAATCCGGATGTGGTGGACTATCTAAAAAAAAAATACTATCGATTACCCGCACTGACTCCTCAGATCACCGGGAAAGAAACAACGGATAACAACAAAGTAGCATTAGTTTCCAGCACTAAAAACGGGAAGGCCATCCAACTTACTTTTAATGGCATCGATAGTATGTCCTATGCCCTACTCTACAAGGCCGGCAAAAGGGTAAAGGCGGAATACCCCATGAAGAAGTTACAACAAAAAATAAATGTGAAGGGAAATTCGGGTCAACTTACCGTTCCTGAGGTTATAGCCTCCGAGCGCTATTTTGCCATCACATTTTTAGATAGATATGGCAAGGAAAGTACACCAATAGTAATCCATCCAAAGGAAATAGACCAACCATGATTCGAAAAGACAAAGGAGCTTGGGTCTGGGTGCCCATTTTATATTTTACCCAAGGGCTACCTTACGTCCTCGTGGTTACGGTTTCCGTAATCATGTACAAAAAACTTGGTATTAGCAATAGTGATATTGGCCTGTACACCAGCTGGCTCTACCTGCCTTGGGTATTGAAACCGCTTTGGAGTCCGTTCGTAGATTTAAAAAGTACCAAGCGCAACTGGTTCTTGATCATGCAATTGGTCATCGCACTTGCCCTTTTGGGCGTAGGCCTCGCCGTGCCCACGAATATGTTCTTTGTTACCACCTTGGCCTGTTTTTGGATGGCGGCCTTTGCTTCGGCCACCAATGATATTGCTTCGGACGGTTATTATATGCTGGGGCTTACGGAGAAAAAACAGTCCTTTTTCGTAGGTATGAGGAGTACCTTTTACCGCTTGGCAATGGTTACCGGCGAAGGACTTATCGTAATACTTGCTGGCTTTTTGGAAAATAAATATGGCGACAATACCAAAGCTTGGAGCATCACCATGGTCTCGGCCGCCATACTTATGTTACTACTAACCGTCTCCAATTTTTTTGCAGCGCCAAAATACGAATCGGCAGACGCTGTTTCCAAAGAAAAACCTACTGGATTTTTAGAAGTATTTACCTCCTTTTTTAACAAACCGGGCATTGGTATTGCGCTGGCCTTTATATTAACGTTTAGGTTGGGCGAAAGTCAGTTGGTAAAAATGGCCGCACCTTTTATGCTGGACAGCCCGGAAGATGGCGGACTAGGCTATTCCACGGAGCAGATAGGCACTATTTTCGGTACAGCTGGGGTCATCATGTTATCCTTGGGAGGAATTTTAGGAGGGATTTTGATTTCTAGGGACGGATTAAAAAAATGGATGCTCCCCATGGTACTGTCCCTCAACGTTCCAAATATGCTATACGCCATACTGGCCTTGACTAAGACTACGAACATCGTAGCGGTTACGACAACGGTGGTTTTTGAAAAATTTGGTTACGGTTTTGGCTTTACCGCATTTTTGATGTATCTCATTTATATCGCCGACGGGAAATCAAAAACCTCCCACTATGCCATAGCCACAGGGTTTATGGCCTTGGGCATGATGCTGCCGGGAATGATAAGTGGCTACGTACAGGAATGGCTGGGCTATGACGGATTTTTTATATGGGTGGTCATTGCGGCCCTTCCCGCCTTCTTTTTATTAAAATATATTAGTTACCCGCCAGATTTCGGCAAAAAAACGAACACTACAGATGTCTAGTCTACCAACATACAATAAGGCCGTAAAATCGATGGCTCCCGCTACCAAGGTGGGGCAGTTGTTTATGCCGGCCGTTTTCATAAACGATGCCGAAGAAGAAATTCAAAAAATTGAACACCTCATCAAAAATCAGCATATTGGCAGTTTGTGCTTTTTTCATTCCAGGGCAAGTGCGGCCACCAATTTTGAAGGAAAGAAAAAAGTAGCCTATAATGCCGATAGTTTTACGGTACTCCAAAAGCTCATAACAAGGTACCAATCGGTTGCCGCCTATCCACTTTTGATCGCCATCGATGCCGAATGGGGGCTGGCCATGCGCGTGGAAAACACGCCACGATATCCCTATGCAATCACATTAGGAGCTATTCAAGATAATGAAGATCTTATCTACGAAGTGGGTGCCAATAGTGCAAAAGACTGTAAGGCCGCCGGTATCCATTGGAATTTGGCGCCTGTGGTAGATATTAACAACAATCCGGACAACCCCGTAATCGGGTACCGCTCTTTTGGAGAAAACAGGGAACTCGTGACCAAAAAAGCCCTTGCTTTTATTCTAGGTACTCAAAGCGAAGGCATTCTGACGAGCATCAAACATTTTCCGGGCCATGGAGATACGGCTACGGATTCCCATTTGGGACTTCCTGTTATTTCTAAAACAAAAAGTGAATTGCTGGCAAACGAACTGTATCCCTTCCAACAACTTATTATCAGGGGAGTCGATTCCGTTATGGCGGGACATCTTTCGGTGCCTGGTCTGACCTCAACGGATGACCGACCATCAAGCATCAACAAGGACATTATTACCGGTGTTCTTAGAAATGAAATGGGCTACACAGGTGTCGTAATTTCCGATGCGCTGAACATGCATGCAATTTCCAAACAGTATCCCGAAAAAGGCATGGTGGAATGGCTAGCCTTTGATGCCGGAAACGATGTGCTCTGTTTTGCGGAACACACGGTCGAGGGGATTGAAACGATTCTGAAAAATGCCACGTCAGCACAGATAGATGCTAGTTTGGAACGGGTTTGGAAGCTAAAGGAGAAAGCGTTTCAAAATACAAACGCAAATACAAACTCAAAGACAAATACAAATTCAAGTTCAAGTTCAAAATTAGATTTTATAAGTTGCTCCCTACTCAACCGGAAATTAGCGGAAAAAAGTCTGACGCTATTCCATGGTATGGAAAAGGATATTGCGAAATTCAGGGAAACCGACTATTGTACCCTAACTATAAAGCGTTTTCCGGGAGTGGGGGAAACCGATGAAATCCTGAAAACTTTGGAAACCACAAAACAGGAGGTGGCGGCTGAAGAGCATGTACTTTTACTGCTTACCCCTCCAAAAGTGAAACCGGCGAATAATTTTGGTTTTCTAGACCAAGAACTCGACTTTATGAACGAATTGATCGCTACCAAAAAGGTGGTGCTCTACCATTTTGGAAATCCGTTCGCTTTAAGGGCTATTGACACGAAAAATACCTTGGCAACGATTATCGTCTATCAAGATTTTAAGGAATTTCAAGAGGTGGCTACGGAACATTTTTTAGGGAAGCTAGAAGCGGTGGGGAAATTACCGGTGACTTTGTAAATCGAAAATATTCAAATCATGAAAATTCATAAAATTTTAGGATTGATGTCCGGCACCTCCCTAGACGGACTGGATCTCGCCTATTGCCATTTTACGGAAGAAAAAGGTATATGGAGGTTTGATATAAAACACACCAAGAGCATTCCATACGAGGCAACCCGGCAAAACGAGCTCAAAGACGCTATACGCTTGAGTGCAGAAGACCTGTTCCAATTACACAATAGTTATGGCACTTGGCTAGGGGAACAAGCACATGATTTTATAGAGAAAAATCAGCTCGAAGTCGATTACATCGCAAGCCACGGCCATACCACCCATCACAGACCAGAACTTGGTGTTACGGTACAGGTCGGTTCGGGACAACATCTGGCAAACGTGGCTGGGCAGTCCGTCATCTGCGATTTTAGAACCAACGATGTCGCGCTTGGCGGACAGGGGGCACCCTTAGTCCCTATTGGAGACCAACTGCTCTTTCATGAATATGATTTTTGTTTGAATCTTGGGGGAATTAGCAACATATCCTTTGATGTAAAGGACAAACGAATTGCCTATGACATCGGTTTGGCCAATATGATCTTGAATTACATTACACGTAAAATCGATTTGGAATATGACAAAGGAGGGGCATTGGCGCGCTCTGGCAGCGTCCATCCAGAAATGCTTCGCAAGCTAAACAATTTAGAATACTACCTCCTACCCCATCCAAAATCTATTGGCTATGAGTGGTTTTTGGAAGAAGTGGTTCCCATTATGGATAGTACCGAGGCTTCCACGGAAGACCTGCTGCACACATCGGTACACCATATTTGCGAAAAAATAGCAGAACAGATACATCGGAATACCATAAAAGCCGGACAAAGAGTATTGGTTACGGGCGGCGGTGCCTTAAACACCTTTTTAATTGCTACGCTAACCGAAAAACTAGGAACCGAAACCCAGGTTGTAGTTCCAGAAAAAAGGCTAATCGATTTTAAGGAAGCCATGGTGTTTGCCTTTATGGGCGCACTAAGGGCGGATAATCAAATAAACGTACTCAGTTCTGTAACCGGTGCGTCGCGAAATTCATCCAGCGGCGTCCTTTATTTGCCGAGCTAAATCTCTATGGAAATAAATTTCCTATTTCTAACCGATCCTACATCCATTATATTATCGTTCTACGAACCTGTACAGGTTTTGTCCGGAATAGCAAAAACAGGACAACGGATAAGAATCCACAAGTTCCCAAGCCCACGAACAAAGGCCAAACGGAATCTTGAACAAAACTCCCTACGTAAAGCGAAATAGGTATGGACAAAATCGTGGAAATAAATCCGGTTATGGCTGCGCCGATGCCCGCAATATGACCTATAGGCTGCATGGTAATGGAGCGCATATTTCCCCAAACAAAACCCAAACAAAAAAACAAAGAGGAAAGGAACAGCAATAAAATGGGCAAACTGGGATTGGGTTTTCCAAAAAACAATAGGGCATAAACAAGTGCCACGGCAGTAAAAAGGACGAGTGCGTACAGTGCCAATTTCCGCATCCCAAAGCGCACGACCAATGTACCGTTGAGAAAAGTGGACAAGCCAATGGAAATTGCCAAACCTGCAAAAATGTAGGGAAACGAATCCTTTAGGTGGTACTGATCCTCAAAAACATGCTGTGCAGAACTCAGATACACCAAAAAAGCCCCTGTGATGAGTCCCGAAACCATGGTACAAGCAACCGTTTCCCTGTATTTGAATATTTCCTTGGTGCCTTTAACAAAAACGGATATGGAAAAAGGAACGGTATACTCCGGCTTCAATGTTTCTACCTGTCGCTTCCAAAACCAGATCCCCACCACCAAGGCAAAGAATAACTGCATATAAAAAATGGCCTCCCAGCCCATGGTTTCCATGATAGCCTTACCGATAGCCGGTGCAACCACGGGCACCAAAATAAAAAAAGCGGTAACAAAAGACATGATCCTGGCCATATAATCGCCCGTATAGGTATCGCGGATGATAGAAATACTGATGGTTCTTGGTGCCGATAGACCAATACCCTGTAAAATTCTACCTACCACCATCCACTCCAAAGAAGGTGCCAAGACACATAAAATACTGGCAAGTGCAAAAATCACAAATCCGATATAGACCACAGGTTTTCTACCCTGACTATCCGACAGCGGCCCAAAGAAAAGCTGTCCGAACCCAAGACCCAAAAAAATCATGACGATCAAAAGCTGATTATCCGTGGGATCAAGACTGTTGATGCTTATCCCTATTTCCGCAATTGCAGGCAATAGGGCATCAATTGCCAAAGCAACAATCGACATCAAGGATGCCATAAGGGCTATGAATTCAAAATTCGGTTTTACCTGCTCATTTTGCATGGGCGCAAAAGTACTTCTTAATACGCCCCCAGTAAACAATTACAACCTTGATTTTTAAGTTTAGATAAAAATGACATTCAAGTCAAAGACATAAGTCCGTCCCGTATACGGGACTGCAAGAAACAAGACCACTTCGGTGCTTTCAGAGAAACAAGACCGCTGTACATCGGTAGACTCAGCAACCAGGCTGTACGAATCAAGAAAAAAATATTCATCGCAACTCTTGGTTTCTTCTTGGTTCTTGGCTCTTGTCTCCTTGCTCTTCTTGGATTCTTTGCTCTTGACCCAAGGTGTTCAGCTTTTCGGAACGTTCTATCTTCTTTGCCGACCAACAATGGATTCAAATATGTACTTTTGAGGCAAATTTTAGAAGTATGCTCATTATCGGAATCGCTGGCGGCACTGGTTGCGGAAAAACAACGGTGGTGAACCAGATTATAAACGAACTACCAAATGAAGAAGTGGGAGTCATTTCCCAGGATTCCTATTACAATGACCTTTCGCACCTTACACTTGAGGAACGTAGAAAAACAAATTTTGACCACCCAAACTCTATAGATTTTAAGTTATTGGAACTTCATTTAAGGGCTTTAAAAGCGGGGGGATCCATAGAGCAACCCGTCTATTCTTTTTTGGAATGTAACAGAACAGAGAAAACGGTACCTACACACCCCACCAAGGTGATGATCGTAGAAGGGATTTTGATCATGTCCAATCCGGAAATACGGAACATGTTCGACATCAAGATATTTGTACATGCCGATACCGATGAGCGACTCATCCGAAGATTAAAAAGAGATGTAAACGAGCGGGGCTGGAACCTGGACGAAACCTTGGAAAAATATCAAACGGTCATAAAACCAATGCACGACCAGTTTATAGAGCCTACAAAAGAATATGCGGACATTATTATCCCGAACAACAAATACAACACCGTTGCCGTTGATATTGTAAGAAGTATCATCAACGAAAGAATAGCAGAAAGTTAATGGGACTCAAAACACTCCGGCAGAAAAAATGGTTCAAGCTCATAACTAATATGTATGTTATGGTGTTGACGGCATTTTTAGTTTGGATGATTTTTTTTGACACCAATTCCCTTCTCATCCATCTAGAACTTAAGAAGGAAATCAAAAAACTGGAAAAAACGCAGGATTTTCTTAAAAAAGAAATTGCGAAAGACAAAAAAATCATAGAAAAACTCTCCGATAAGCAGGAGTTGGAGAAATTTGCCAGAGAGGAATATTACCTTAAAAAAAAGAACGAGGAAATATACCTTATAGAATATGAGGATAGCTTAAAGACCACCAATAATGAAGACTAAGGCCTCCGTATTGCACCATAACGAAGCCAGGTAGTTTGGAATGTAATGCGCACAACCTAACCCATTAAGCCCTATAACTTTAACATTCTTTTGTCAATAAGCACTTGGTTATTCACCTAGTGTTAACAAAATCCTTTCCTTAGCCCCATAAATAATTGTATTTTTACCGCTTAATTTATGATGAATATGGGCAAGATAATTGCTATTGCGAATCAAAAAGGCGGCGTAGGTAAAACTACCACCTCCATTAACTTGGCAGCCGCACTTGGCGTGTTGGAAAAAAAGGTTCTTTTGATAGATGCAGACCCCCAAGCAAATGCTACATCGGGCTTAGGAATTAATGTAGACGAAATAGAGATCGGTAGCTACCAATTGTTGGAGCATACGAAAACGGCCAAGGAAGCCATCATTGCCACATCATCCCCAAATGTTGATCTTATTCCCGCACACATAGATTTAGTAGCCATAGAGATAGAATTGGTGGACAAGGACGAACGGGAGTACATGTTAAAAAAAGCGATCGTTGACCTTAAAAAGGATTACGACTATATTTTAATAGATTGCGCACCTTCCCTTGGGCTTATTACCTTGAACGCCCTTACCGCGGCAGACTCCGTCATCATCCCTATCCAATGTGAGTATTTTGCCTTGGAAGGTTTGGGGAAATTATTGAATACCATAAAAAGCGTACAGCGTATCCACAATCCAGATCTGGATATCGAGGGTATGCTATTAACGATGTACGACTCCAGATTGCGCTTGTCCAACCAAGTGGTGGAAGAGGTGACCAAACACTTTGGCGATATGGTTTTTGAGACCATCATCCAACGAAATGTGAGGCTTAGCGAGGCTCCTAGTTACGGAGAGAGCATTATTAAATATGATGCTTCCAGCAAAGGCGCTACCAATTACCTGAACCTGGCCAACGAGGTAGTGCAAAAAAACAAGCAGACAGTTTAACATGGCAAAAGCAGTAAAGAAACAAGCACTAGGAAGAGGGCTTTCGGCCTTGTTGAGAGATCCGGAAAACGATATTAAATCCGCCACGGATAAAAATGCCGATAAGGTTGTGGGCAATATTATTGAACTGGATTTGGATCTTATTGAAGTAAACCCTTTTCAGCCAAGGTCAAATTTTAATGATGAGACCCTACAGGAATTGGCAACTTCCATAAGGGAATTAGGCGTAATACAGCCCATAACCGTACGGAAACTTGGCTTTGACTCCTACCAACTTGTGTCTGGGGAAAGACGTTTTAGGGCGTCTAAATTGCTTAACCTGGAAACCATACCTGCCTACGTTCGTATTGCCAACGATCAAGAATCCTTGGAAATGGCCTTGGTGGAGAATATACAGCGCCAGGATCTGGATCCTATTGAAATTGCCCTTTCCTACCAAAGATTGATAGACGAGATAAACCTTACCCAAGAGAAACTAAGCGAGCGCGTTGGAAAAAAGAGGTCTACCATTGCCAATTATATGAGGCTTTTAAAACTGGACCCCATCATCCAGACCGGAATGCGTGATGGCTTTCTAACTATGGGTCATGGTAGGGCCTTGGTAAACATTGAAAGGCGGGAAGACCAAATTGCCCTCTACGAAAAGATTATAGGACAAAACTTATCGGTACGGGACACAGAAAATGCGGTAAAAGCTTTTAAGGAGCATCCAAAAGAAAAATCGGGCAAAAAGAAGATAAAGGAAGCTCCGAAATATATTGGCGCCGGCACAAGGGAAATGGCAAACAGTTTATCCGTTAAAGTATCGGTGAGCACTAACGGGGATTCCAAGGGAAAAATAACCATCCCGTTTACATCGGAAGAAGAATTTGAGCGTATAAAAAAGCGTATTACAGGTGCGTAGACTCCAGGCCATTTTTCTATTTTACCTTCTCTCCTCAACTTTTTGTAAAGGCCAAGAACCCACTACCCCACCAAAAGAACCTATAGATAGCGTAGCCCTAACTGAGACAACGGAAAAACTAAAAATTCTGGATTCGCTTTTGATACAAAAAGAAGTCATCAACCCTTTGGCCCCAAGTAAAGCTGCCTTTTATTCTGCCGTTTTACCGGGATTGGGTCAAATTTATAATAAAAGCTATTGGAAGGCACCCTTAGTCTGGGGCATAATGGGAGGAAGTATTTATGCCTATTCTTGGAACAATACTAATTACAAAAGGTTCCGTACCGCTTTTAAAAGGAGACAGGCCGGTTTTACAGATGATGAGTTCTACGATTTAGATGGTAATAATCCCACTGGAGCGCCACCCGACTTAGATCTTGGGGATTTAGAAAATCAACAAGAACGTTTTCAGGAAGATCGTGACCTGTGGCTTGTGGTAAATATCGCTATGTACGCACTAAATATTGTCGATGCCAACGTAGACGCACATCTAAAACAGTTTAATATAGATGATAATCTAAGCCTGGATTTTGAACCCTATTTAGATTTGAACCCTACCACCAACCAACCCAATTATGGCATGGCTTTAACCATTAAATTTTAGTTATGAGGATTGCGCTATTCGGCTACGGAAAAATGGGACAGATGATAGAAGGTGTGGCGCTGGACAGAAATCACCAAATTGTAGCCAAAATTGATGAAAATACGCAAGAAATCGATTTCTCAACTATAGATGTGGCCATTGACTTTAGCATGCCCCAAGCCGCTTTTGAAAATATTTCCAAATGTTTGGAAAATAACGTTCCTGTCATATCCGGCACCACAGGATGGCTAGAAAACTATGATAAGGCCGTAGCGCTTTGCAACGCAAAAAAAGGTGCTTTTATACATGCATCGAACTTTAGTCTGGGCGTAAACATTTTTTTTGAGCTCAATGCGCAACTGGCCAAAATGATGCAACATCTAAATCAATATGAGGTAGGTATAGAGGAAATACATCACACCCAAAAACTGGATGCCCCAAGCGGAACGGCAATTACCTTGGCAGAGTGTATCATAGAAAATACGGCATACGAAGGATGGAAATTAGATGCCAAAGTAGAAAAACATATCCCAATCACATCCAAAAGAATAGGAACAACGCCGGGAACACACACGGTAACCTATACCAGTGAAGTAGATGACATAACCATAGAACACAAGGCACATAATAGAACCGGATTTGCAGAAGGCGCCGTAATTGCCGCGGAATGGCTTAATGGAAAAAGAGGTGTGTTTACCATGCGAGATGTGTTAAACCTTGGTTAAAAAAAGTAACTTAGTCGGGCTTCTGCTACTAATGACAAACAGGTCGTTTCCAAAAAATGCAAAACGGACGACCATTCAACTTAAACAATAAAAAATAAAATTATGAACGGTACACAATGGATTCTTTTTATACTCCTGGTACAGGTCATCCATTTTTTAGGAACTTGGAAATTATACGTAAAAGCTGGCAGAAAAGCCTGGGAAGCAGCTGTTCCTATTTACAACGCGGTGGTTTTAATGCAAATCATCAACCGTCCCAAATGGTGGACCATTCTTCTATTTGTCCCTATCATTAACTTATTGATGTTTCCCGTGATTTGGGTAGAGACCATTCGCAGTTACGGAAGAAATAGCCTGTTGGAATCTTGGATGGTGGTGCTGACCCTAGGTTTTTATATCTACTACGTAAATTATGCCTTGGATGTTACCTATATGAAGGACAGGAGCCTGCACCCAAAAACGGCATTGGGAGAATGGGTAAGTTCCATTGTTTTTGCGGTAGTCGCCGCGACCTTGGTACACACCTATTTTATCCAGCCCTATGTAATCCCAACAGGGTCTTTAGAGCGTACCCTTCGTGTTGGGGATTTTCTATTTGTGAGCAAATTCCATTATGGTGCCAGAACTCCAATGACCACCGTTGCCGCCCCTATGGTACACGACACCTTACCTATTTTAGGGGTGAAATCATACCTAAACAAACCACAGCTGCCTTATTTTAGGCTTCCAGGCTTCACAAAGGTAGACCGTAACGATATTGTAGTTTTCAGTTGGCCGGCAGATACGGTACGGAGATTTTTCAAAAAAGAAGCAGGGGTCATCAAACCAATCGACAAAAAATCGAATTATGTAAAACGTTGTGTTGGTGTTCCGGGAGATTCCTTGGAAGTTCGTGATGGTTACGTTTTCATTAACGGAAAGCAGTTGGAACTGCCCGGTAGTGCCAAACCGCAGTACGACTACACCATTTATAGTGATAAGGGTGTTTCGTCTAGACTATTGGACAAAATAGGGGTGGTTGATTTTACAAGAAAATACCTTTCCAATCCCTTAAACCAGCAACAGGCACAAGTAATAAACCAATACTTAATAGGGTACAATCAGGCCGAAAACAACCAATTGGAACTCTACACCAAAGGTTCGGGGATTCCTCCTGCTACCATAAAAAAATACGGACTTTCCTTACGGGAAGTAACCGACAGGCAACGCCTAGTGGCGCTAACAGATGAGATGGTAGCCGCTTTACGTAATGATGCAAGCATAGATTCGGTAATACGGGAAGTAACGCCCAAAGAAAAAAGAGGCATAAACCTATTTCCGCAAAGTCCCGACTATCCATGGAACTACAGTCAGTTAGGCCCAATTTACATTCCTAAAAAAGGTACAACGGTGGCATTGAACCTAAAAACATTGCCCTTGTACAAAAAGATTATCCGTGAATATGAGGAGAACACCCTTAGCGTTTCGGGCAACCAAATAAGTATAAATGACCAAGTGACGGATTCCTACACCTTTAAACAGGATTACTATTGGATGATGGGAGACAACAGGGACCATTCCGAAGATAGTCGCGCTTGGGGCTATGTTCCGGAAAACCACATTGTGGGAACACCCATTTTTATTTGGATGAGCTTTGATAATTTTACGGAGGGCGTGTCTAACTGGAGGCCCCGTTGGGACCGAATCTTTACCACCGTAAATGGCGATGGCGAACCACAGTCCTACTTTAAGTACTTCTTAATTTTATTGGTATCCTATTTTGTAGGAAGCTGGCTTTGGAAACGTAAAAAATCGAAAGATGCATAATTTATGAGTGTTCTTTATCCTGCCTATTTTCCAAATATCGCTTTTTTTTCTGTTTTCGTACAGAATGAAGCCATTGTTTGGGAAATTCAAGGAAACTACCAGAAACAGACGTTTAGGAACAGAACCTATATCTGCACGGACAGGGGAAAACATATCCTAACCATTCCTATCTCGCACGTGGGAAATAATAATGGTAAACAACGCAATAATGCGGTAAAAATAGACAACACTTACCCTTGGCACCGCCAACATTGGCGTACGCTGGAAACGGCCTATAGGACTTCGCCCTTCTTCGAATTTTATGAGGATGATATAAAGCCCTTGTACGATAACACGCATGACAACTTAATGGATTTCAACCTAAAGACCATTGAAGTTATTTGCGACTGCCTGCAATTGGAAATGCCCAACACCAAAACCGAAATTTTTAAACTAAATCTCGACACCAAAACCGATTATAGGCATTTGGTAAGCAAAAAAAACAAGATTCAATTAGTTCAAAAAGACTATGTTCAGGTCTTTGGAGACCGGCACGGGTTTATCCCCAACCTAAGTATCTTGGACCTACTCTTTAATCTTGGCCCAAATACAACGGCCTATCTCAAGGAAACAAAACTCGCGCTAGACCATGCTTAGATTTTTGCTCCATTACGGCATTCATTTTATCGTGCCATTGGCCATAGGGTATTTCTTTTTCAAGGAACACCGTTTAAGAGCGGCCCTTATCTTATTGGCAGGCATAATCATAGATGTAGATCATGTGTTCGCCACTCCCATTTTTGACCCCATGCGATGCAGCATTAACTTTCATCCTTTACATTCCTATTGGGCCATAGGTGTTTATGTACTGATGACCATCTCTACGAAAACCCGTATTTGGGGAATCGCGTTTTTGTTACATATACTCGCGGATATAGTAGACTGCCTATTTATTGGAGGTAATTTTGATTGATGCCATTATAGGTTCGTGATCGGAAAGGTCGATATCATAATTGCGGTGCGAAACCACCACAAAAGATGGGTCTACCAATATAAAATCGATCCGAAAAGGGAATTTCCAAAAATTAATGGTGGCACCGTACCCGCTGCCTTTTTCCAGAAAGGTGTCCTTAAAATCCCTTTTTAAGTTGAAGTACACACTAGAAAACTGATTGTTGTTAAAATCCCCGGCCACAATATTTTTATATGGGCTAGACGCCATGTGGTTTCTAATAATTTCAGTCTGTTCCTGCTGTTTCTTAAAAGAAGTACGCAATCTAGCAAAAAGCTTGTCCGATCGCTCACGTTTTATACTACCGGGCCGAATATTTAATGATTCCAGATGCATGTTATACATTCTTATAGTATCCGTTTTATAAATTATATCGGCATACATGGCACCATTATTAGAATTCGGAAATAATAGCAATCCTTGATCTATAATTTTATATTTACTGTATATGGCCTGCGTCATCCTACCACTATCTACCCCAAACTCAAAATCTACAAAGCGATAGGCATAGGGGTAAAAATGATTGGTCCGTATTTTTCTATAATCAAACTCTTGAAAACAGATAATGTCCGGATGTTCGTCATTAATGAATGCCACGATAGTGTCGCCGGCCGTGCTTTCCCATTCATCGTCTTTCCCTCTAAAACCTAAACTGTTAAAGCTCATTAGTCTTAGGGACGCGTTTTCATCTACTGTATTTACCTTGCCGCCAAGTTTCACAAAAGTACCCAGAGCTATAAAGCCATAAATAAGTACGGCTAGCGGTAAAATTATCAGGATTTTCTTATTGATACCCCAATAAACAGCAAATAAAAGGTTCAAAAGCACCAGCAAAGGCACGGAAAGACTAAGGAAAGCCAAACTCGCAGAGTTGGTGTACGGCACGATACAGGCAAGTAGCAGAGCTACTGAAAAAATAAGATTCAAACCGAATACGATACGATTAAAAAAAGACATTTTTCTCATAGTCATTAATCATCTTTCCCGGCTTGGAAAAGAAAATCCTTTTCGGCCTTGGACAAGCTCTCGTAACCAGATTTACTTATTTTATCTAAAATAGCATCTATTTTCTTTTGATGGCTCTGTCTTTCATAGGCTGCTTTAGAACTAGCGGTTCCTCCTCCTTGTTGATTTTTATACACCGTTTTTAAAGGTGCCCTTTTTTCGCTCTGTTTAAAAAGATTACCTAGACTATCCAAAAAACGGGAGAAGCCTGCCCCAATATCGGTTCCGTTCGTCAACTGTCTTGCGTACCAATAGCCTAGTAGTGCGCCACCAAGGTGCGCCAAATGTCCACCAGCGTTTCCGCTTACCGGCAACTGAATCAAATCAACCAACACAACGAAGGCCCCAACATACCATAGCTTTACGTTAAAAAATATAATGCGCACCTCTTGATTTGGAATATAGGCACAAATAAAAATCAATATGGCGCTAGCACCTGCAGAAGCTCCGATCAAATAGGCATTTACGTTGAAAAAAGCAGGAAAAATATTGTAGCCCAGAATAAAGAAAAGTCCGCCCAACATAACCCCAAGAAAATAAACGTTCACAAAACGTTTCGCATCAAAAAGATTTAGGAAGATGCGGCCCATAAAATAAATAAGGAGCATATTCCAAAAAAGATGTCCAAATCCACCGTGGAAAAAAGAATAGGTAATGATTGACCATGGCTGAACCAGAAAGTCGAAAAAATCCTTTGGCAGCTCAAACCACTGCACTATACTATTCTTGGGCCATCTAAACAAGAAAGGCACTAACCGATCTACAATAAACACCAAAACGTTTATGGCGATAAGCTTTTCCGCTATGGACAACCTATTAAACTGATATTTTAAATTTACCTGAGCCATGTTCTAATTCCACCTATTTTTATTAAACTCATTCTTCTTCCAGTACCACATCATTAAGAATCCAAACAATGCTCCTCCTATGTGCGCAAAATGTGCAATTCCCTGTCCAAAAAGACTGTATCCCGTTACACCCGAAAACAAATCGAGACCTATTAATACAGGAATAAAGAACTTTGCTTTTATGGGCACGGGAATAAACATAAGGAAGAGTTCGCTATTGGGATAGGACATCCCAAAAGCCACCAATACCCCGTAAATAGCACCGGAGGCACCAACGGCCGGCGTATTATAGGCACTTAAAAAATTATCAATGGTAGATTTACCAGCAATAGAATACCAATCCGGACTATACTTTCCACTCGAAATAATCTCCATGATACTACTTTCCGATATTCCGGAATCTACCAAAGCGGACATCCCGGCATTAAAGTGATAATAGTTTACCCCTGTATGAATAAGTGCTGCACCTATACCAGCAGAAAAATAAAAGAAAAAGAACTTGTTCCTGCCCCACATTTGCTCCAACGGCGTACCAAAGGCCCATAAGGCATACATATTAAAAAGAATATGCATAAAACCGCCATGCATGAACATATGGGAAAGAATCTGCCAAAACCCAAAATTACCGTTCTTTGGAAACCACAGGGAAAACCATTCGTACATTTGATCCCCATACAGCTGAGTTGTAATAAAGAACAATACATTAACTATCAATAAGTGCTTTATCGCATCGGTTAGTCTACCCATCTAAATAAATTTTCTGTCAATATCATTTTCTGTAATCGTCACATAGGTACGTTTGCCAAAGGGACTCAAAGTCGATTCCTTGCAGGCGAACAGATCGTTGACCAGTGCCAGTTGGGACCGATCATCCAAAAGTTCCCCTGTTTTAACGGAAAGGGTCTTGGACAAGGTTTTTGCCAACATATCGCTCTGGGAGAAGCTATCTTCAGAAATTTCCATTTGAAAATCGGAAATCAACTGCTCCATAACCATCTGTACCTCACTCTCTACCACCACTACGGGAACCCCTCTTACTTCAACTATTTCCGCCCCTATTTCGCCAAATACAAAACCCACGGCACAAAGATTGTCCTTTATTTCTTTTAATATGTCCAGCTCCGCCTTTGAAAAAGATAAGGAAAGCGGAAACAATAATTGCTGGCTCACGGCCTCTTTTATAGTAATATTCTTGAGGAATTTTTCATAAAGAATTCGTTGGTGCGCCCTGCTCTGGTTTATCACCACCATGCCCGATTTAATGGTCGTAATAATATATTTTTTGCGAAGCTGAAATGTAGTGGTTACCGTATCTACTTGATGGTTTCCCACATCAAAAATAGTGCTATTGATTTCTTCGGATTCAAAAGCTAGGGTGCTTGGCCTAAATTCCTGTTTGTTTACATTTAGCCCCTCATATAAATTCTCCCAGCCCTTTGCGCTAACTTTAGTATAGTTACCACCGGCGCGCGAAACGCTGCGGGAATCTTGCTCAAAAGGATTGAACCCGGCATCTACGGACACATGGGGCAAGGGAGCCCGCATGCCCTGATAGGCATACGGCGTGTCCAAATTTTGATCCTGTTCAAAATCCAAGGCCGGCACTACATTAAACTGGCCCAAACTATGCTTCACGGCCGATTTCAAGTAGGCGTACAAGGTATGCTCATCATCGAATTTTACCTCGGTCTTTGTGGGATGAATATTGATATCTATGGAACTAGGGTCCACTTGCATACATAAAAAATAGCCGGGATGCGTGCCTGGTTTGATTAAGCCTTCAAAAGCGCCAAGCACGGCATGGTGCAAATACGGACTTTTAATAAACCGGTCGTTCGCAAAGAAAAACTGCTCTCCCCTACTTTTTTTGGCAAACTCAGGTTTCTGAACAAAGCCGGAAATTCGTACCACTTGGGTGACCTCGTTAACGGGCACCAACTTTTCGTTGGTCTTTCTACCAAAAATGTTCACAATACGTTTTCGAAAATCGTTGGAAGGGAGGATAAACACCTCGCTGCCGTTATTGTAAAAATGAAAGGCTATCTGCGAATGTGCCAATGCCACCCTATGGAATTCATCGGTAATATGACGGTATTCCACTTGATCCGATTTCAGGAAATTTCTGCGTGCGGGAATATTAAAAAAAAGATTTTTTACCAACATGGACGTGCCCTTGGGGACTACGGCCACTTCCTGACTACTAATTTTGCTACCCTCTATTTTTATATGCGTGCCCACCTCATCACTTTCGGTCCTGGTCATCATTTCCACATGGGCAATGGCCGCAATAGAAGCCAAAGCTTCCCCACGGAAGCCTTTGGTATTCAAATTAAATAGATCTTCGGCTTTTTGAATTTTGGAGGTTGCATGCCGCTCAAAACTCAAACGGGCATCGGTAACGCTCATTCCTATACCGTTATCCACGACCTGTATAAGCGTTTTACCGCCGTCCTTTACAATAAGCTTGATTTCCGTGGCACCGGCGTCAATGGCATTTTCCATGAGCTCCTTAACTACGGAAGCAGGGCGTTGTACCACTTCTCCAGCAGCTATTTGATTGGCTACATGGTCCGGTAAAAGTCTAATAATATCAGCCATTATAGGGAAAAGAATATGGAGAGGTCAAAATCGATGATAAAGAGAAAAATCAAAACTAAAACTGCAATAATGGCCACCATACGAATCTTTAGATTACGGTCGCCCTGTCTACGCGTATCTGCTAGGACATTATTGAATTTGTTCTTAAGCCCTCTCTGATTGCCTAAGGTACTTCTGTATTTATCAAATTTTGGCTCCAGCTTATAAGGATTTCCCTTTCCTTTATCATCATAATACCTTGGACTGTAGTCGTACTTCCTATTTCTGCGTAACCGGGTTATTTTACTCAACATTCCCATAACCTCAAAGTTACTCAAAAACCAAAAACCGTCCGTATAAAGGAGTACTAAAATTTGTTAACAGTATCGTTTTGAAAATGAATTGCAGCTACGTTTGCATCGTAACGGACTACTTATGAAAAGAATAAAGTAAAAAAAAATAAAATTACTAGTTACCCAAAGTTGCCATTTTAATGGCCGCAATAGCCGCCTCGGCACCTTTGTTACCGTGCTTGCCACCACTACGATCAATGGCCTGTTGCAAATTGTTGTCTGTAAGGACACAAAAAATAACGGGAACATCGGTTAGAACGTTTAGGTCCATAATGCCTTGTGCTGTGGCACTACAGACAAAATCGAAATGTTTGGTCTCGCCCTGTATAACACTTCCTATGGCGATAATGGCATCAAAATCACCTTTTTGCATCATTTTTTTACATCCGAAGGAAAGCTCAAAACTACCGGGAACGTTCCAGCGCACAATATTATCGGACGTTGCGCCACAATCCAGTAAAGCGGTCTGGGCTCCTATAAAAAGTCCCTCGGTAATCTCGTGGTTCCACTCAGAAACAACGATCCCAAACCGAAGATGCTTCGCATTTGGGACCTTTGCTTTATCGTAATCCGATAAATTTTTATTTGCTGTTGCCATTACGCACCGGCTTTTGCCATTCCAATAAAGGCATCTATAGATGTAGCGGCCTCGGATTTGGAGAACTCGTCCTTAATGCGTTGGAAAAAACCTAAGGCTTTGGACTTGTCTCCTATTTCAAGTGCGGTTACACCCGCTTTGTATAAAAATTTTGGTGTTGTATAGCTATTTGGACTGTGCGCCGCGGCAGATTCATAATATCCTAATGCATCGGACGCTTGTCCCAACTGCATAAAAGCATCCCCTAGACCTCCTTTGGCCAATGCACCAAGAATTTCATCATCGGAACTAAAATCCTCTAGATAGTCTATTGCCTCCTGATACTTGTTCATGTTCAGATAAGCCATGCCTGCCGAGTAGCTCGCCAAATTTGCAGCTTTGGTACCGCTGTACTCTTCCATAATATCCAAAAATCCGTACTTGCCTTCACCACCTTCCAAGGCCAAAGTAAACAAAGAATCCTTTGCCGTTGTACTCGTTAATGCTTGATCAAAATACTGCTGCGGATAATACATTTCGTTCGCTGCGCTGGTCTCTTTCGGCTTTTGTACAAACTGCACGTAGGCCAAATATCCCAATACGCCAATAGCAACGACCCCGATAAAACCTAAAATGTAATTTTGGTTCTTGGAAACCCACTCTTCCGATCTTGACGCGCCCTCGTCCAAGGAACTGAACACCTCTGCCGTTGTGCTCTCTTTCTCGTCAAACTCCTGAATCTCAGCCTTCGTTTGTGGTTTAAAACCTTTTTTCTTATATGTTGCCATCTCAAATTTTATTGGTCGCGCAAAAATAAAGTTTTTATTGAAATCCAATGGCGTATTTATTCGTTATTTTTGGATAATTCAAGTGAAATTGGTCTATCCAAATCAAAAATTCAGTAATTTTTAATGTTTCTCAAAAACCTATCGCTTCTTAATTATAAAAATTTTGAGTCGAAAGACCTCACCTTCGACTCAAAGATCAATTGTTTTGTTGGAGACAACGGCATGGGCAAAACCAATATATTGGATGCCATTTACCACCTATCCTTCGGTAAAAGCTATTTCAACCCCATAGCTTCCCAAAATATTAAGCACGACACCGATTTTTTTGTCATAGAAGGACTTTTTGAAAAAGGGGAACGCGAAGAAAAAATTGTCTGTAGCCTAAAACGGAACAACAAGAAAATAATTAAAAGAAATGGAAAGGCCTATGATCGCTTTGCCGACCATATTGGTCTGCTCCCTTTGGTTATTGTGTCTCCCGCGGACCGCGATCTTATTGTGGAAGGCAGTGATGTACGGCGAAAGTTTATGGATGGGGTCATTTCCCAATCGGACAAAGCGTACTTGCAGTCCTTAATGAACTATAACCAAGTGCTCTCCCAAAGAAATGCCCTGCTCAAATACTTTGCGGCCAACCGTACATTCGACAAGGCTACCCTAAGTATTTATAACGATCAGCTGAATACCTATGGAACGGAAATCTTCAATAAAAGAACCGCGTTCCTAGAAGCCTTTATTCCCATTTTTAAAGCACAATACAAGGCGATTACAGGAAACACGGAGGAAGTACACTTAAGCTATGATAGTAAATTGGACGAGATGGACATGCCCACCCTTTTGGAGAAAAACCTAGAACGGGACAGGGCATTGCAATATACCAGTGTTGGTGTACATAAAGACGACCTCAACTTTTCCATAACCGAATATCCCATTAAAAAATTCGGGAGTCAAGGGCAGCAGAAATCGTTTTTGATCGCCTTAAAGTTCGCTCAATTTCAATTTATGCAAGACCTATCGAAAACAACGCCCATTTTGTTATTGGACGATATTTTTGATAAATTGGATGAGCATAGGGTGGCACATATCATTACGCTGGTAAACGCCGAAAATTTTGGACAAATTTTTGTGAGCGATACCCATGCGGACAGGACCGAGAGTGTTGTAAAAAAAATACACCAATCCTATAAAATTTTTAAATTATAATTATGAACCGGCTAGTATTTTTACTGGGTTTTATATTGATGGTCTCCTGTACTTCGGTCAATGCCGATAAACTCGCCTTGCTTAACGGTTATTGGGAAATAGAACGTGTAGAATTCCCCAACGGAGGAGAAAAGCAATATAAAATGAACGAAAATGTAGATTACATAAAGTTGGAAGGTTTAAAGGGATTCCGGAAGAAAGTGACGCCTAGGTTTGATGGTAATTTTGAAACGTCGGACGATGCGGAACTTTTTGAGATACAACGTAGGGACGATGCCTACATCATTTCATATAAAAATAACTTTAGCGAATGGCAGGAAACGTTAACCGCTATATCCTCAGATAATTTCTCCGTACAGAACGCAGACGGCATACTGTACCATTACAAGCGCTTTGAACCCATAAACATCACACCATAGCATGGCAAAGCGAGAAAATGACAACCTGAATATGAAGGAGGCCCTATCTGCCTTTATCGAAAAGAACAAGTTGCAAGGCGGCATGGACAAAGTAGATACCCGGACCGCTTGGGTTAGATTGATGGGAAATGGCGTGAACAACTACACCACGGCGATTGAGCTTAAGAACGACACCTTGTTCGTCTCCCTTTCCTCCTCCGTACTGCGCGAAGAACTGAGCCTTGGAAAATCCAAGATCATACAAATGCTGAACGAAGAACTGGGCAAGGAATTGATCAAGAAGTTGGTGTTGCGCTAACTTGTCCTTAATCTTTAATGAAAGTTGGAATTCATAAGAATCCTTTTTAATAATCAAAGTGCCTCTAAATTGTGAAGGGTTATTGGGGATATTTTGTTTTGGTGATTAGGAATTAAATCAAACCAACCATTGAACCAAGAATGGCCGTTATCAAATTCATTACATCTTAGTATCTACTAAAAACTAAAAAAAAAACCGATTCATATAAATACGAATCGGTCTCTCTTATAAAATCTGTTTTCGACTTAGAAAATCTCCCTACCAGAGAAATGAAAAGCACCTTCTATGGCAGCGTTTTCATCACTGTCGGAACCATGGACCGCATTCTCGGCAATATCCGTAGCGAACATTTTTCTGATGGTACCCTGCGCAGCTTCCGCTGGGTTGGTAGCTCCTATTAAGGCCCTAAAATCCTCAACGGCGTTTTCTTTTTCCAAAATAGCGGCTACGATAGGCCCTCTTGTCATAAACTCCACCAACTCCCCAAAAAACGGACGCGCTTTGTGGATGGCGTAAAACTCTTGCGCATCCCTAGTGCTTAGTTGTGTGTATTTCATAGCCACAATCTTAAATCCGGATGCGGCGATTTTTTCTAATATAGCCCCAATGTGTCCGTTGGCAACGGCATCTGGCTTAAGCATTGTAAAGGTTCTGTTTGTAATCATTATCTAAAATTTTGCGCAAAAATACGGTTTTTCAATAAACTTGCAACTATTCATAGGTTTGTCGCATTTCTCCCAAGAGCTCCCCAGTATCCCCTAGCATTTGAAATACGGCGGTTTTCCGCTTAAAATCGAAGTGAACCGTTCCAAAACTTTCGGTAAACACCACGTCCGAAACCCTAAACGGATTTGGCTCTCCAGTAAAACTTTTATACGCATGGGTAAGACCGCTACTGGTAAAATCCACCAAGGGATAGGACAGGCCTTCTACCTTTGTACTGGAAATCTCGGAAATGTGACGGTCTCCGGAAAGCACCAATACGCCCTTTGCCTTGGAACTTACTATAGTTCGTTTTAAACGGTCTACCTCATGCGGAAAATTTCCCCAACACTCAAATCCGTGTTCATTGGACAGGACTTGAATACTGCTTACGATGACATTAAAATCGGCCTTTGAGCTTAATAATTCTTGTTCCAACCAAGACCATTGCGCCTCGCCAAGCACGGTTCCCTCTCCGTATTTATTAGGTTTTGTTCGCTTTTTTGTTTCGGTATCGGGCGTTAATGCTGTTCTAAAATAGCGTGTATCCAGAACGATCACTTTTACACTACCGGCCTCTTTTTGATACTCGTGCGAAGCATAGACCCCTTCCTGTTGACGCCTAGGGCTGTCATTGGGAACATCCATAAAGTCCAAAAATTCTTGCTGACTTTCCTTTTTTGCGGCAAATTCCGTTCCGCCATCGTTAAGGCCATAGTCATGGTCGTCCCAAGTCCCTATAACGGCAACGGCGTCAACTAATTCCGCATAGTCCTTAACGGCTTTCTGAGCCTGATACATAAGGCGTAGTTTTGATATATCATGCGTATCGGCATAAATATTATCGCCGCCCCATATCCAAACATCGGGGTTGGTTTTCTGAATATCGTCCCATAACGTATTGGGCAGGGACGCCTTGTTACAGGAACCAAAGGCGATGGTAAAGTCACTTTGTACCCCGGCGTGGGTTATCTTTTGGGTGGTGCCGCAAGAAAATGCCACCACCAAACAAAGGAATACTACAATTTTTCTCATATCACATTGCATTACAATTACAAAAATAAGCTTTCACTTTTAGGTATATGGTATTAAATTGTATCTTTGCCGCCATGAATTTAGAGCACATAAATGCCCTTAAAACGCTACTTTCCGTACCTAGGAAAATAGCCATTATCCCGCATAAAAATCCTGATGGCGATGCGATCGGTTCTACTTTGGCACTCTATCATTACCTGAAGAGCAAAGGTCATGAAGCCATTGTGGTGTCCCCGAACGATTTTCCTAAGTTTCTAAAATGGATGTCCGGTACCAAAACCATAGTCAATTTTGAAAAAGAAAATTCACAGGCAAAGGATATCCTGGCCAATGCAGAAATCATCTTTACGTTGGATTTTAATCACTTAGGCAGGGTTGGTCAAATGACGGCCAGCTTGGAAGCTGCAACGGCGATTTTTGTGATGGTAGATCATCACCAAGAACCCTCGGACTATGCCAAAATAATGTATTCCGATATAAGTATGAGCTCTACCTGCCAAATGGTGTACCATCTTTTGGAGTATTTGGGAGCTACGGATGACATCACCCCCGAGATAGCCAATTGTATTTATACAGGCATATTAACAGATACGGGTTCCTTTAAATATTCTACAACCACAAGTGTAACCCATAGGGTAGTGGCCGCGCTAATTGACAAAGGAGCGGATAACACGGGCATTCATAGCCGTATTTACGATACCAATTCGCCTAGCAGGTTACATCTTTTAGGATGCGCTTTAAAGAACATGGTTATTCTGGATGAGTACAATACCACGTATATTACCCTGAGCCAAGCCGAGCTGGACCACTATAATTTTAACAAAGGAGATACGGAAGGCTTTGTAAACTATGGCCTGACTTTGGAAAACATTCGCTTTGCGGTCATATTTATAGAAAACAAGGAAGAAGGTATACTAAAAATTTCATTAAGGTCCGTAGGTGATTTCGACGTGAACAATTTTGCGAGACACTATTTTGAAGGAGGCGGTCATAAAAATGCGGCAGGAGGAAAAAGTAATTTGTCCATTACGGAGACAACAACCTATTTTGAGTCCCTATTACCACCACTTAAAGCAGCACTTACCCAATGAGAACGGTCTTAGTTGCTTTTATGCTGTGCTTTTTTATAAGCTGCGCCGGTCCTGAACCACGAAAACCGGTACAAACCAAAAGCGGTAGCTTTTTTAAGGAATCTATAGAGCGCAGCAAGAAACTATTACAAGCAGAGGAGCAAAAAATACAGGACATCATTAAAATGGATTCGCTAAAGCATTATACCCATACGGCCTCCGGTTCTTGGTACCATTACTTGGCAGTCGACGACAGTACAGATTATACCCCAAAAACAGATGATCTGGTTGTAATGACCTACGACCTATTAACGCTTGAAAACGATACGATTTATTCTCAGGAAGAAATTGGAATTGTTACCTATAAAGTAGATAAACAAGATCTTTTTATCGGACTCCGTAATGCAGTCAAATTATTAAAGGAAAACGAAAAAGCTACTTTTCTATTTCCGTCTTCGCTAAGTTTTGGTTACCACGGCGATAAGGATAGGATAGGCACCAACGTGCCCCTTAAATCCACGATACACATTTTAAAAATTGAAAAACAACAACTTAAATCAGATAATTAAATTTACCATTATGTTCAAAAAAATATATGTAGTCGCGGTATTCGCTTTGGTCTTGGCAAGCTGTAAGACCAGTCAGAATCCAGATCTTGGAGATGGACTTTTTGCCGATATAAAAACCAGCAAAGGCGATATCATCGTGCGCCTGGAGCATGACAAAACCCCTGTTACCGTTGCCAATTTTGTTTCCTTGGCGGAAGGGAATAGTCCATTTGTAAGCGCAGAATTTAAAGATAAAAAGTATTATGACGGACTTGTATTTCACAGAGTGATGAAAGACTTTATGATCCAAGGAGGCGACCCTAACGGTAATGGTACGGGAAACCCTGGGTACCGATTTATGGATGAATTCAACGACTCCCTAAAACACGATAGAAAAGGAATCCTATCTTCCGCGAACAGTGGCCCGGGAACCAATGGGAGTCAGTTTTTTATCACGCACAAACCAACGGAGTGGCTGGATGGCGTTCATACGGTTTTTGGGGAAGTGGTAGAGGGTATGGACGTAGTAGACTCGATTGCAAACGTTTCGGTAGGCGCGAATAACATGCCAGTAGATCGCGTAACCATGAATACTGTACAAATAATCAGAAATGGCAAAGAGGCCAAGAAATTCGATGCCGTAAAGACCATGACCGATTACTTTGATAACGAAGAAGAACGTATGGCAACCATTGAAAAGGAAAAAGCAGAAAAACAGGCGGCCATGGTTGGCATGATGGCCGATTTTGCAAAAGAACTAGAAGCACAGTCCGCTGCGGCCAAGCAACTCCCATCCGGATTAAAAATGATTGTTCTGGAAGAAGGAGACGGTGAAAAACCCAAAATAGGTCAGAAAGTAGATGTCATGTATTCCGGTTATTTGCCAGATGGCTCCTTGTTCGAGAGCAACTACGAAGAAATCGCCAAAAAGTACAATGCATACGATGAGCGCAGGGCACAAGGAGGAGGCTATATGCCAGCACCTATGACCTATGCTAACAATTCCGGACTTGTTGCTGGTTTTGAGGAGGGACTGCTCACCATGAAGGTAGGAGACAAAGTCCGTTTGTTCATTCCTTCCCACATGGGTTGGGGAGAGCAGGGCGCAGGGCCGATTCCGCCAAATTCAGATGTTATTTTCGATGTAGAATTGACCGGGATTAAATAGTAAAATAGGAATTTCCGATTCGAGTAAGAAATATGCCCTGTTGCGGATACATTCGTAACAGGGCTTTTTTTAGGTTTACCGTTTCTGGTAAGGCTCAAGATTTAAGGGTTAAGGTTCAAGAGTCAAGGTTTCAGTTTATTTATATTTGTGTTTTAACCTGTTTTTCTCTTTCTTGTTTCTTGTTTCTTGTTTCTTGTTTCTTGTTTTTAAAAATTATGGCGTATGCTTCAGCAACTCCGTTAAAAAGGTCCAGAATTTCTGTACGGATGAAATAGATACGCGTTCATCCGGAGAATGGGCACCCAAAATAGTAGGACCAAAACTTATCATATCCATTTCGGCATAGTTTTGCCCGAGGATAGCACATTCCAGACCGGCATGGCAGGCCATTACCCTAGCCTCTTCTTCAAATAAGTCTTTATACAATCCCTTGGCAACTTTTAAAATCCCTGAATTTGGATTTGGATTCCATCCCGGATAAGAACCGCTAAAAGCGACATCAAACCCCGCCAGTTCAAAGGCAGATTTTAGCGCATGGGCCAAATCCATTTTACCGGTCTCTACAGAAGAACGGGTTAAACAACCGATAGTGATTTTCCCCTCTTTAACCTGCACCCGAGCGATGTTGTTGGAAGTTTCTACCAAATCGGGAATAGCGGCGCTCATAAGGTAGACTCCGTTTAGGGCGGCATAGATTCCCTTTATCAATTTTCCTTGCGCGCCTAGACCCATCACTTTTTTAGATGCTTTTGCAGGTATAATCGCTATTTCTAGATGAGGCTCCGTAAGGGCGAGTTCTTGTTTAATTTCTCCTGCACAAGCAGTTACGGCTTCCAAAAATAATTTTTCTTGCCGCTTATCAATATTAAGGGCACATACACTTTCCCTTGGGATGGCGTTTCTTAGGCTTCCACCTTCCAAAATCCCTATGCGCATGTGAAAATCCATACCGGCATACAACAATCGGTTCATTATCTTATTGGCGTTACCCAGTCCTTTGTGAATATCCATCCCGCTATGGCCGCCTTTGAGTCCGTTTACTTCAATTCGGTAACCGACATCCCCATGCACGGAATCTTTTTCATTATAGTCTCTAGTCGCTGTTACATCGATACCTCCGGCACAGCCTATATCCAGTTCATCGTCCTCTTCGGTATCCAAATTCAGCAATAATTTACCCTTTAAAACACCTCCTTTTAATCCGAACGCACCGGTCATTCCCGTTTCCTCATCAATCGTGAACAAAGCCTCCAAGGGTGGATGCGCAATATCCGTGCTCTCCAATAGTGCCATGATCGTTGCTACGCCCAAGCCATTATCGGCACCCAAAGTAGTCCCTTTTGCAGTTACCCAATCGCCATCCACGACCATTTGAATACCCTGTGTATCAAAATCAAAAACGGTATCCGCATTCTTTTGGTGCACCATGTCCAAATGGGATTGCAGGGTCACCATTTTTTTATGTTCCATGCCTTTACTGGCGGGTTTTCTTATAATTACGTTGCCAATTTCGTCCTTGAACGTTTCCAGACCTAAAGCGGTTCCAAAGTCCATCGCAAAAGCAATAACACGTTCCTCTTTTTTAGATGGCCGCGGTACGGCGTTGAGTTTAGAAAAGTTGTTCCATACGGAAGTTGGCTGTAATTGGGATAATTCTTTGTTCATAGCATAATAGTATCGACATCAAAAATACTAACAGAAAAAGGATTTCGCTATTTTTGGGGCAATGAAGATGAACTTAAAAACAGGAATCGCCCTTTCCCTGCTTCCGCAAATTATACTCGTAAAATGGTTGGGTTCCCATACCCATTGGATAGAAACCTACTACAGTACGGGCATCTATCCCGTTATTTCCAAATTTTTCAGGTTGTTGTTCGGGTGGATTCCCTTTTCCGTAGGAGATCTATTATATACCTCCCTCATCCTACTTGCCCTCGGCTATGTGTACCGGAATAGACGCAATATTCTTAGAAATAAGTTCCGATTTTTTCGGGATGTGCTCATGGTGCTCTCCATTGCCTATTTTACCTTTCATTTGCTATGGGGCTTTAATTATTACCGACAACCGATAGCGGAGAAATTCCAACTGAAGGAAACCAAGGATTATCAAAAACTAGTCGATTTTACGCGGAAACTCATCCAAAAAACCAACGAAACGCAGATACAAATTACCAAAGATTCCGTCAAACGGGTCGATATTCCCTATTCCCAAAAAGAGCAATTTGACCTGACCTTAGTCGGTTACGAGCAACTCACTAAAAAATATCCCTTTTTAGCCTACGAACAACCGAGCATAAAAACATCGTTATTCAGTAAGGCCTTGACGTATATGGGCTACGCCGGATATCTAAATCCTTTTACCAACGAAGCACAGGTAAACGGACTCTTGCCAAATTTCAGGTTTCCGGTGGTTTCGGGCCATGAAATAGGGCATCAGCTGGGCTATTCCGCAGAAAACGAAACCAATTTTATAGGCTATCTGGTTACGGCGAACAATGACGATAGCTATTTCAAATATGCCGCCTATTCCTATGCGCTGGGCTATTGCCTTAATGATGTGCGCCGCGGCGATGCAGCCGTTTTTGACGAACTGCTAACAGAACTGAACGGTGGGGTAAAATTGAATTTTGAAGAAATGTCCGTCTTTTGGAATCAATACGAAAACCCCCTGGAACCCGTTTTTAAATCGATATTCAATTCCTTCCTAAAAGCTAATAATCAATCCCAAGGTATACAGAGTTATAATGCAGTGGTTTCGTTGTTGATTGCGTATCATAGGGAGAATCCGTTGTAAAGTTCAAGTTCAAGTATCAAGCGCAAGTTCAAAAATAAGTTCATGTGTCAAGTTCAAGTTCAAAATGGCTTTGCGCTAATCGCTGTTCGCTTTGCGCTTTGCGCTTTTTGTAAAATCAAAATTCATGATCGTATCTTAAATAGAAGACCTGCTTTCCGTTGTCCTACTTATTACTATTTACTGCTCACTTATTACTATTTACTTTTTACTATTTACTTTTTACTATTTACTTTTTACTATTTACTTTTTACTATTTACTTTTTACTTATTACTTATTTGTTCTACCAAAAACTGCCTACTGCAACTGTAAACCGCTCACTTTCAACTTCTCACTTTCAACTTCTCACTTTCAACTTCTCACTTTCAACTTCTCACTTTCAACTTCTCACTTTCAACTTCTCACTTTCAACTTCTCACTTTCAACTTCTCACTTATTACTTTCCACTAATTACTAAACCCTCCAAAACCAGCCTTGAAACCTCAAACATGAAACAACAGAAACAACAGAAACCAAAAAACTACCCTCTATAAACTACCCTCTATAAACTACCCTCTACAAACTAACCCACCTCTTCATGTTAAAAATGAACCAAACCATAGCCCATTCGCATAAGAAACAGTATTTTTAAACGGACTAATATAAACTGATTACTAATGAAAAAAACGATGCTGACGCTATGCCTTTTTTGGTGTGGCTCATTTTTATTTGCACAGGATTACTTTCCTGAAAACGATGGTGTTAAGGCCAACAACAACAACTACACCGCCTTTACCAATGCCAAAATTTTTGTAACTCCCATAGAGGTCATCGAAAAGGGTACTCTACTTATTCAAAACGGTAAGGTGGTCAATGTTGGAACTTCCGTGAGTCTGCCGGCGAATACGGTAACGGTAGATTTGGACGGAAAATCGATTTATCCCTCCTTTATAGATGTCTACTCCAAATTTGGCGTGGAACAACCCAAAGCTAGTCCTGGTGGGGGACGTTCCCTACAATACGATGCGGAGCGTGAAGGCTTTTACTGGAACGACCACATTATGCCAGAAAACGACGCGGTTGCCCATTTCAAGTACGACGATAAATCGGCCAAAGAACTGCGTGAAGCGGGTTTTGGGGTGGTCAATTCCCACGTTCATGACGGTATTGCCAGAGGAACAGGTGTCCTTATCGCATTAAATGCAGAGGGAACGGATGCCAATAGGGTTTTGGACGACCGCTCGGCACAGTATTTTTCTTTGGACAGAAGCGTGGTAAAAAAACAGTCCTACCCTACTTCCTTAATGGGTACTTTGGCACTTTTGAGACAAATGTACAGCGATTCCGATTGGTATGCCAAAGGCAACTCAACCACCAAAGACCGCTCCTTGGAAGCCCTGAACGCCAACAAGGGAATGGTGCAGATATTTGAGGCAAAAGATAAGGGTCATGCCTTACGCGCCGATAAAATTGGAGATGCCAATGGTATTCAATATACCATTTTAGGAGGTGGTAACGAATTTGAGCGTATTGCCGAAATTAAGGCGACGAACGCCAAATATATTATCCCTATAGATTTCCCTGAGGCCTATGACGTGTCGGATCCCTACCAAGCGGGTTATGTTTCCTTACAGGATATGCGTTTCTGGAACCAAGCGCCTTCCAATCCAAAAGTATTGGCAGAAAACGGAGTAGCTTTTTCCCTTACACCGTACGATTTAAAATCAATCTCCAAATTCAAGGAAAACCTGATGAAGGCAATCACATACGGACTATCAAAAACCAAGGCATTAGAAGCTTTGACCACGGTTCCGGCGCAGATTTTAGGCAAAGAAGGTAAAATAGGTTCGCTAAAAGCAGGTGCCTATGCCAATTTCCTGATTACTTCCGGAGATATTTTTGACAAATCTACCACCCTTTATGAAAATTGGGTACAAGGCACACAGAACATTATTATGAATAAGGACATAAAAGACATCCGTGGCGACTATACCCTAGCGTTACAAGGACAGACTTTTGACGTTTCCATTTCGGGAGAAGTCGGTACACCCACAGTAGAAGTAAAACAGGATACTGTAAAATTGACCTCCAAAATAGGCTATGCAGACCAATGGGTACAATTTTCCTTTGCAACGGACAAGGGCGAAAAAACCTACCGCATGATCGGTGCCGTTACCAAGGATTCGGACAATCTCACAGGTAGGCTTATGCTCCCAGATGGTTCCGAAAGCTTTTTTACGGCCGTTAAAAAATCGCCCTTTGAGGAAAAGAAGAAAGAGGATGCGGATTCCGAAACTCCAAAAGTGATGCCCGTGACCTTCCCCAATGTGGGTTATGGTTATGCCTCCAAGCCAAAACAGGAAACGGTACTTTTCAAAAACGCTACCGTTTGGACCAGCGAGGATGCAGGAATTTTAGAAAACACGGATGTACTGGTTAAAAACGGAAAAATAGCGAAAATAGGAAAAGACCTCAACGCGGGAGGTGCCAAGGTTATAGATGCCACAGGCAAGCATGTGACCGCGGGTGTTATAGATGAACATTCTCACATTGCTGCACTTGCCGTTAACGAAGCGGGACATAACAGTACCGCCGAAGTAAAAATGGAAGATGTGGTAGACCCGGAAGATATGGGCATTTATCATTCCTTGGCCGGTGGTGTTACTTCGCTTCAGTTACTTCACGGCTCGGCGAACCCTATTGGCGGTAGATCCGCCATCTTAAAACTAAAATGGGGAGAAGAAGCAGACGGACTCATTTACAACAATTCGCCAAAGTTCATCAAATTTGCCTTGGGAGAGAACGTAAAACAGTCCAACTGGGGCAGTTTTTCCCGTTTCCCACAAACGCGTATGGGTGTGGAGCAGGTCTTTATGAACTACTTTCAACGGGCCAAGGAATACGACACCAAAAAGAAAAGTGGACAACCCTTCCGCTATGACGAGGAAATGGAAGTCTTGGCCGAAATCATCAACGGCGAGCGCTTCATCAGTTGTCACTCCTATGTACAGAGCGAAATTAACATGATGATGAAAGTGGCCGAAAAATTCGGGTTTGTAGTCAATACGTTTACCCATATTTTGGAAGGCTACAAAGTAGCCGATAAGATGGCCAAGCACGGCGCGGGCGCAGGAACCTTTAGTGACTGGTGGGCCTACAAATTCGAAGTAAACGATGCCATTCCGCACAATGCGGCCATCATGCAAAAACAAGGCGTAACCGTGGCCATTAATAGTGATGACGGGGAAATGATACGTCGTTTGAACCAAGAGGCTGCCAAAACCATAAAATATGGTGGCATGACGGAATTGGAAGCTTGGAAAATGGTAACCATCAACCCAGCGAAACTCTTGCACGTAGACGAACGCACAGGAAGCATAAAAGAAGGTAAGGATGCCGATTTGGTTTTATGGTCTGGCCACCCCATGAGCATCTACACCAAAGCGGAACGGACTATGATAGAAGGAGCTACCTATTTCGACCTGGAAAAGGACAAGCAGCAGCGCGTTGCAATCAAGGACGAGCGCAACGAATTGGTTAAAATGATGCTGAACGAAAAAGCGGGAGGCAACAAAACGCAGGAACCAAAGCAAAGTGCAAAAAGGGTATTTACTTGTGATAGCCTTTAATCGTGTCAACCTATAAAATTATAATTATGAAAAAATACATCTATATAATAGCAGCGATAGGCCTTTTCTTTCAGGGCACAGCGCAACAGACGCCGGGTGACAAACAATCCGAAGGAATTTCTATCGAAGGAGCCACGGCCCATTTAGGTAATGGCGAAGTGATAGAAAACGCCCTTATCATGTTCGAGGACGGCAAATTGACCTTCGTTGGGAACGCCAATGCACGGATTGCCCGTGCCGGAAAAGTAATAGACGCTACCGGAAAACACATTTATCCAGGCTTTATAGCACCCGCTAAAACCTTGGGATTAGTAGAAGTAGAAGCCGTAAGGGCAAGTGATGACCAAGATGAAATTGGCGAAATTATTCCGCATGTACGCAGTTTGATCGCTTATAATGCGGAATCAAAGGTCGTGGAAAGTATGCGACCCAATGGCATTCTCCTAGGGCAGATAACCCCTTCGGGAGGTCTTATCTCCGGAACTTCCTCTATTGTACAGTTCGATGCGTGGAACTGGGAAGACGCCGCCATTAAAGTGGATGACGGTATACACTTAAACTGGCCCAATAGCTTTAAGCGAGGCAGATGGTGGGAAGGGGAAGATCGCGGATTTAAACCAAACAAGGAGTATGCGGAACAAACTTCGGTTGTGGTTACCTTTATGACCAACGCTTTAGCCTACGGAAAGTCCAAAACAAAAGAAATAAATCCAGCTTTTCAGGCCATGCAAGGTATTTTTGACGGTTCTCAAAAACTATATGTCTATGCCGATGGCGAACGCGAAATCATTGATGCCATAAACACCTTAAAAGCCAATGGTGCCAAAGAAGTGGTTCTGGTAGGCGGCTACCATGCCTATAAGATTACCGATTTCTTAAAGAAAAATAACATTCCGGTATTGGTACAGTTTACACATAACCTACCTTCATTTGACGATGACGATTACGACCTACCTTTTAAACTCCCTAAATTATTGGTAGATGCCGGTCTGTTAGTAGGCTTGCAAAATACGGAGGCTGCGAATTTTCAGACAAGGAACTTGCCTTTTTATGCCGGTCAGGTCGGTCAGCAAGGCTTGGACAAGGAGAAAGCCTTACAGTTGATTACAGGAAATACGGCCAAAATTTTAGGTATCGATGATGCCTACGGTACGCTGGAAGTCGGTAAAAGTGCTACACTTTTCGTTTCCGAAGGCGATGCCTTGGACATGAGAGGCAACCAATTGACGCATGCCTTTATTGACGGCAGGACCGTTTCCCTAGAAACCCACCAAACCGAACTTTGGAAGCGGTATTCGGAGAAATACGAAGGGAAAAAATAAAACCTTCTTTCTAGGAACTTTTTCGTGACGAAGCCAATTATTTGTTTCAGAACGAAAGCTTTCCAAAACTAAAATCATTTCAAAAAAGCCCGACAGTTGTCGGGCTTTTTTTTATGACATTAAGAGTACGAGTTTCCCTCCTAAGCTTGTGCCGAGCGATGCCGCAGTAAAGGCGACACTGAGAAAGTAGCGGGCGAGTTGATGCGTTTGTTAGGGAGGTGTCCATCCCGAGTAAGAACCAAATTAAAACAAACATGTAGAGGACAATCTACCCTCCCATCACAGATAAATACGAAGGAACATAAAATCCATTCCCAATTACGAATATAAAAGGGTAATTTTAGGCTGATACATATCAGTGCCAACAAATACCAACTATCATGAGACAACTATTCTTTCTAAGTATCCTAGCACTTACGTTTTCCTGTAAAGAATCACAGACCACAATAGCGAATGAGCTGAGCCTAGACGGACTAAAAGAGTCCGTGGAAATTGTGAGGGACGAGTGGGGCATCAATCACATTTATGCCAAAAATCAGCACGATCTTTTCTTTGCCCAAGGCTACGCCGCTGCCGAAGACCGACTCTTTCAGTTCGAAATTTGGCGCAGACAAGCTACAGGAACCGTGGCCGAAATACTTGGGGAACGGGAACTCAAAAGGGATATCGGCACACGACTCTTTAAATTTAGAGGTGATATGACTACGGAAATGAATCATTATCACGATGAAGGCGTGGAAATTATCACCGCCTATACCGATGGCGTAAATGCCTACATCGAAGAAATTTTAAAAACTCCGGAACAACTCCCTATAGAGTTTAAAATGTTGGACATACAACCTCAGAAGTGGACACCTGAGGTGGTAATCTCCAGACATCAAGGTTTGCTTGGCAATATTGACGAGGAATTACAAGTGGGGCGTGCCGTGGCAGTATTGGGAGAACAAAAAGCCAAGGAATTGTTTTGGTTTCATCCCAAAGAGCCCAATTTAAGCATAGACCCCGGCATCAATACCAGTTTATTATCTCACGACATCCTAGCGCCCTATCACGCCTATCGCAAGTCCGTTGTTTTTGAGGCAGCGGATGTGATACCCAGTTATCAAAAAAAGAAGCAAACAGCAGCGGTGCTTACCTTGCTAAATGGTAAAAATGATTCACTGGCCATTGGCAGCAACAACTGGGTCGTAAACGGTACTCTTATGGAAGATGGCAATACTTATATGGCCAACGATCCGCACAGAAGAATTGCCGTACCCTCATTGCGGTATATGGCGCATTTGGTCGCTCCGGGATGGAACGTTATCGGTGGCGGGGAACCGGAAATCCCCGGAATATCCATTGGGCATAACGAAGATGGCACTTGGGGGCTTACCGTATTTGAAACGGACGGGGAAGATTTATATGTCTACGAACTAAATCCCGAAAACCAGAATCAATATAAGTATCAGGATACATGGGTGGACATGGAGCAGGTTTCGGAAACCATAAAAGTGAAAGGTCAAAAAGATACGATTGTTCAGTTAAATTATACCCGCCATGGGCCTGTTGCCCATATCGATAAAGAGAACAATGTAGCCTATGCGATGCGCTGTGCTTGGTTAGATCCGGGCGGCTCTCCTTATTTGGCATCCTTGCGAATGAACCAAGCGAAAACTTGGGAGGAGTTCAGGGAAGCGTGTAACTACAGTAATATTCCGGGTGAAAATATGATCTGGGCCGATAAAGAAGGAAATATTGGCTGGCAAGCGGTGGGCATTGCCCCGATTCGCAGAAATTTTAGTGGACTTGTTCCTGTTCCGGGCGATGGGCGTTATGAATGGGATGGGTATTTACCTATTATAGAAAAGCCACATAGTTTTAATCCTGCCTCTGGGTTTATTGCAACGGCCAACCAAAACGTAACTCCAGAGGAGTATACCCATTGGGATGCCATTGCCTTCTCGTGGTCGGACCCGTATCGCGGCGACCGTGTGAAGGAGGTATTGGGGGCGAATAAAAAAATGAACATGGAAGATATGAAGGCCCTACAAACCGACTACCTCTCGATTCCCGCCCGTTTGTTAGTGCCTATGCTTTCTGGAATTGCTTTTGAGGGTAAAGCCGCCGAAGCAAAAGATAAAATCGCTGATTGGGACTACAAACTCGAACCCAATTCCGTTCCGGCCGCTATTTATGTCGCGTGGGAAAATCAGCTAAGTGATTTGGCCGATAAACGCTTTATTCCCGAAAAAGCAAAGGATATTGTTTCCGGAATTCAAATGAAGCGTATTATAGATTGGCTGGTTGAACCTGATAAAAAATTTGGAACAAACTCCGTTTTGGGAAGAAATCAATTTTTACAGGAGGCCTTTACCAATGCCGTGGCGGATTTAGAAAAAAATCTAGGTGCAGATATGGCGCAATGGCAATACGGACAAGAAAAGAACAAGCACACCTATATGGAGCACGCCCTTAGCGATGCCGTTAACGAAGAAACAAAAACCAAATTAGACCTCGGGCCGCTTCCTAGAGGTGGTAACGCCTATACACCAGGTTCCACGGGCGGCAACTTAAGGCAAAGTAGTGGTGCTTCTTTCCGCATGATCGTAAATACGGGCGATTGGGATGCCGCAGTAGGCACCAACGGTCCAGGACAATCCGGAGATCCAGATAGTCCGTTTTATGATAATCTCTTTGAACCTTGGGCAAAAGACCAATATTTTCCGGTGTATTATTCCCGTAACAAGGTCGATTCTGTAGCGGTAAGTACAAAGATGTTGGTGCCTTTGAGAAAGTAAGAATATGAGTATCCCTCCTAGGCCAGTGCTGAGCGCAGCCGAAGTAAAGGTGACGATCTAATAGCAACGGACCATTTGATTCGCTGGCGTAGGAGGTATTATCTAGTTAATTCCAAGCGCAACTAAACCTAGCGTGAGTGGTAACATACTAAACGAAAAAAGAGGGCTTTCGCCCTCTCTAACTGTAACTCTTAAACCTGACTTAAGAAAACCGAATTAATTTTAATCCTGTATGTCTTCTCTGATTTCTCCAACTCGCGTGACGGGTTACTACCTTATCTAAAACTGCTGTATTTTTAGTATCTTGCTTCTTTGTATCTCTCATGTTGTTTCTATTCTAATTTGTTGTGATGAGCGTAATAAACACTCTTATGTACACACCTACTTAGACGAATTAAAAGGCAAAATATTACATAGTTGTGACAAGCTTAACACTTCGAAAGACCCCGTAAAATATAAGATGTTAAGGATTTGAATGCAAACCTAGCAAAGAGACAAACAAACGATTCCGACAGCGCGTATTTAGCAGAGAAACCGGATATTACTTAGGTATTTAGAAATTCTGCTTTATAGTAGTTTAGCAGGTCTTTTTTGAGCGGTAGAATCCCTCCACATCTAATAAAAAAAATGGCCGGCAATTAACTAAATTATCTAGTGAACAATCCCCGATCATTTTGTTTATAACTCCTAAAAAAAAACTTAAGAACCTTACGGTTTTCTTTAAAGAAATACCCCTAATAGTTTTTACCTTGTGGAATTGAAAATCTTGGGTAATTTATAGACAAGTTTAGGATTACCCTAATTCTAAAAACAGTAACTGTGCATAGGTTACTATATACGTTCAATTGGGCGGATATACTTACTTAGGGATGTTTATATAATTGTTAGCTACAATTTCAAAAAAAATGATTACGAAACACTTAATATTAGGATTTACATTTG
>Ga0075108_10000153_pt1 | contig 41036 bp, 63 predicted proteins | sample AntAceMetag02UK1_FD_69797 | JGI IMG/M metagenome (GOLD analysis project Ga0075108, IMG submission 69797) | Saline lake microbial communities from Ace Lake, Antarctica - Antarctic Ace Lake Metagenome 02UK1 | ecosystem: Environmental > Aquatic > Non-marine Saline and Alkaline > Saline | place...
GGCATTACCTTTGCCGCCAACTTTATTATCAGGCCAATTAACCTGCTTACCTATGCCAATATCGCTTTTGAATGCTGTTGAATGATCAGCAAGGTGTTGGGTAAACACACCAGTTGTGCCACTACCATCTGCACGAACTGCGAGTGTAATTGAAGCATCAGGCAAACCTTGCCCTAAGTCTTTCCAGTTTGTAATCTTGCCACGGAAAACATCAGCAACTTGATCCATTGACAAGTTAATTTGATTATTACTAACACCTTCTAGGTTAACAACAAGAACAACACCGCCCATAACCATTGGGAACTGTACTTGACCCATCTTGTCTAGGTCTTCTTGGCTACGAGCAACATCGCTTGCACCAAAGTCTACTGTCTTTTTGTCAATCTGTTTGATACCGCCCGAACTGCCAATTGACTGATAGTTGACGGTGTTACCAGTTTCTGCTCTGTATGCCTCTGCCCACTTAGCGTACACTGGATATGGAAAACTGGCACCTGCGCCAGTTATTGTAAATGCGTTTGCTGTAATAGCAACAATAGATAATAATCCAACTATGATTTTTCTCATCTGTAATTCCTTGTAAAAAAATTTATAATATGAGGTATTTTTGGTACCTCATATATTATTTACCTTAAAATTTCCACAGTAATATTACGAAGTTGTAACAATTGAAAATATATTTTAACTCCTTAGTTCTTAGGATCTGCTTTTTTGTTACTATACGCATTAGCACCAAAGAATGCTGCAACCAATGCAGAGATGGCTACAAAGTACGTTGGTGCAATATCACCGATAATACCAGCGGCTTTATCTAAACCTAATGCTGATGTAATCATAATAGTAGTTGGGTATAGTAACATACCAAACAGGGCGAACCATGTCATTTTTCGCATTGCATCACGCTGTGCATCTGCATCTTCCAGTTCCTTACGCTTGAATTCCAAGTGCATATTCAACTCTTTATTTGTGATGTGGCCATCACCATTTGAATCTGCAGAGTCTAATATTGAACCAGATTCTATTGTTAATTCTTTTTTAGTTGACATTTTAATTTTCCTAGTTGTATTTTACAATTGCTATTGTAATAAAAATAGCACTTGTTATCAACAAAGCTCCAACAACGGTATAGAAAGCGCCCATAAATATCTTAACGATTCTCTTTTTTCTTGCATACTTTGCTTTTCGTTCTGCCAATTCTTGCGCGTCGCGACTACGTTTCATCTCAGCTTGAAACGCTAACCAATCATCCCACATACCACCACGACCTTGATAGATCATCATCTCTTTTAATTCAGCTTCCTTTGCCGCAAGTTGTTCTGATGCCATAAATGCAGCAATGTCGCTTTTGTATCCGTGTTGATGAGCCTTCTTTGCGATTTCTGCCTTCAGACCAAAATACTGTGCCAATGCCTCACCAGCTTCATAGATCTCTTTACCATTCTGCAGCGTTTGTTTAATTACATCGAATGCGGCATTGGCCGCGGCGAGTTCTACTAGCATAAATCTGCACCTATGCATAGGATGTTGTTGCTTGCGCTTATGGATGGCAATATGGCCGAAGTGCGTAGAGACTTTATGGTAGTCGCATTTATACCGTTTGATGTTACTGTGCTAGTTGAAGTCAATTCAGTAACGATTGTCTGTGCAATCGCAAATGATGTAGCCATAATAAAGCTAGCACAGACTGCTAGCTTTCTGATCATTTATTTTCCGTATATAGTTATATAATCTATTTATAAGATTTTTTCTATAGATATAAATAAAAATTATTCATAGTCATTTATTAGAAAAATTAGAGAGTATAAATTAATGGACATATCTAATGGTTATCTAGAAAAAATTATAAAACAATCACAGAGGTGCCAACGCAATTGGGACTTATCTCGTTCTATCACACCCGAAGACATTGAAACAATGAAAGTTGCTGTGATGGATTGTGCATCAAAACAAAATAGAGTTTTTTATAAATGTAAATTTATCACTAATAGAGATATAATTGAGCAAATTTACGACTGTACTGAAGGTGCAGGATATTCAAGTAAATATAAAAATGATTGGTATCAATTAGAAACTTTAGGATTTAAAAGCGCGGAAGAAGCAATTAGTAATGGATATTATAAACGGACCCGTGGTAATATTGATTATTTTAGTAAAAGGCTTATTGATAAAAATCCACAGGTATTGGCCAACTTATTAGTTGCATTCATACGTGATAGAAATCCAGCAGAAGGTGCTAGAACAAATGAAGAATATGTATATGGAAAACACACGGGTGAAAATGAACATAGATGGACTCAACGGGATGAAGCCGTTGCTCTTGGAATTGGCTCAGGCTATTTAGTATTGATTGCTAATTTATTAGGTTATTCAACTGGCTTTTGTCAGTGCTTTGACCCCTCGGCCGAGAATGTAAGACCTAATATAAGTAACATTTTAAGTGAGATAGAAGATACATTATTATTAGTAGGAATTGGCTATCCGGATCAAAATCGGTTTAGGCGTAGTCACCATATTACTGGAAGACAATTTCCGACCTACAATAAAGATATTCTCATTGATGATGTTTTATAAGTAAGACTGAAATAATATAATGATTAAAAAAATGTACCCAAGGTGTCATCCATATTGGGTTACTGATGGTAAAAAAATAGAAAATACTGATGTGAGAGGAATTGCGTATGTTTCGACAGGGCATCTGTTACCTTGTTGCTGGTGTGATTATGAAAGAGCTGATGTTGTTAATCAATATGCCGAATATGGATTGTTTAATGAAAATTTAAAGGTGGAAAACAACGGATCTACATTGGATATCCTACGGTCCCCAGAATGGAAATCTTTTCATAAAATGTTGTTGGAAGAGCCAGAAAAGGCACCATTGCCTTGCAAAAAATATTGCTCATTTATCCAAAATAAACAAGATGAAAGTAATTATTTTGACTGATGATTTTGATTTACGTTATAGAGATTATATACAAGCAACGCATAGCACTAGGTGGAATATTGAAACTGGTTTTAGATGTAGACTGCAGTGTCCATACTGTCAGAGACAACGCAAAGAGGCTAAACAAAAAATTAAAGCCGCAACTGAGATGTCAATTGAAACATTTTTAAAGCTAGGTGATTCATGTCGAGCACTTGTTTTATGTGGCCAGATAAGTGATCCGCTTTATCACCCAAAACTCATAGAAATATTAGAGTTAAAAAGTACTGAATTTTCTGATTTAAAATTAAGCATTAACACAAATGGTTCTGGAAAATCTTTAAATTGGTGGAAAAAAGCATATGCCGTATCCGATAAAAAGACTCAATGGGTTTTTGGTTTAGATGGCGCATCTCAGGAATCAGCAAATATTTATCGTATCGGTACTAATTTTGATAATGTTTTAGAAGCCATGAAATTAGGTGCTTCCCTTGGGGTTCAAATAAGTTGGCAATATATTTTATTTCAACACAATGAACATGAATTAGAAAAAGCTAGAGAAATAGCTAAGGCTCATAAAATTGATTTTTCTTTACTATATTCTAATAGATGGCCAAAAGATCATCAAGGAATATTTAAATCCCAATTGCAAAATAAAACATTCAGCATTCACGCTGTTGATAAGATTTACGAAACTACAAAGCATAAACGATGAATATAGTATGTTTAAAATGGGGTGATAAGTTTAATCACATTCACGTGAATAGACTTTATACAATGGTAAAAAAGAATTTAAAAAAAGATTTTACCTTTTTCTGTCACACAGAAAATCCAGATCAAATACACCCAGACATAAAGATTGTTCCACTTAATTTGAGTTTTGACTTAGAGAAATGGTGGTGGAAACTTATACTATTTAAAGATAAAACAGACGATGAGAATATTTTCTTTGATTTGGATGTGGTCATTCAAAATGATATAACACACTTTGCCGATTACTTTGAGGAAGGAAAGATAAGAACAGTAAAAGCGTATTGGAAACCTTGGGTTGAAAATGCCACACCCAAACCGCCTGGTTACAATATGAATCTTAATTCTTCGATTATGATTTGGAAAGGCGATCTGACTGAAATATGGAATTCCTTTATAGAGGATCCAGAGCTGTATATGTTTAAGTATAATGGAATCGATTCATTTTTATATTTTCACCATAATGAGAAAATAAATTGGTTGCCCGAAGGTGATGTCTATTCTCGGCTCTATGGTTTTGATAAGGATAACTGGTACGAATTTAATGAAAAACTGCACTTAAATCATAAATTCTATTACAAGCCCGAGTATAACATATGTATTTTTAATGGGTTATATGCAAGTAAAAAGAATATAGTATTAATTGATGATGAAGGATACCAAGGTTTTGAACAATATTGGAGTAATTGATCCACGCTACTGGAAAGTATTGGATTTTTGTATACGAAAAGGTTATAATATATCACAAGCAGTAGAAAGTATTTCTCCAAACCAATTGGAATGTAAATCATGGCTTGTAGACGAATTACAAAATCTTCCGGCCGAATTTAAAAAGGTGCATCTATTTGGTGGGTGGAACGGTTATCCGCTTATTGACATGTTGTTACAAATTTTTGATATAGAATCTATTAGAAATATAGATATGAATGAAGAAGTTCAAGATATATGTTATAGATACAGAACATTATTTGGTCATGATAAAATAGTTAAGCCTCAACATTGTGATGTATTGACTATGGAAGGAACTTATTTGGATATAAATCTAGTCATTAACACATCAGCTGAACATATGCCAGACTTGCCCATTTTATTAGAAAATAAACAATATCACAGTCGATGTATCTTTGCCGTACAAAGTAATAATATGTTTCATTTAGATGAGCACATTAATTGTGTCAACAGTGTTGATGAATTAGAAGAAAAATCTCAGTTTAAATATACATTCTATAAAGGAACAAAGACATTTGATGATTATGAAAGATATATGGTTATTGGAACTGTCTAGACTTACATTAATTGATTCCAATCGTATGCCCAATTACCTAAGACTTCATACGTTACATATTGCTTTACATTTTTTATTGTTACAGGGAATGGGACTTGATTAAAGTTGGAGTAAAAAAGATGCTCGGGATATCTTTCGTCTTTACCACCACCAAGTCTAGGACTATTCCACAACTTTAATAAATTTTTATTATAGTCATTAAATGATACGCCTATGGCCTTTATGCCATTATCAATTGCCCATCGTTTATGTGCCGTTAGAATATAATTTCTTATAATTCTTTCATGTCTATAATCCGGTAACACATATGATCGAACACCTATGAATGCAAAGTCAGGATCAAAGTCACTGATATATGCACCACCACACGCAATGGGTGTGTTACCATCATACACTAGGTTAAAAATCTTAAATCTGTCGAGTGTTTTAATTAAGTTTTTAGTGTTATCGACAGTCTTATTTTTTTCGTCTATTACAGAATCTAGTATAAGATCACATAGATCACTATACATGTTATCATCGTAAACTTTTAATAAATAGCTCATATTATGTATATATCACATAAGAATAGTTTAAAAGATAATTAGTACAGGATGCAATTACTAAAAGATAATTATTTGCGAGGCAGCGGCCATGGAAATACCTGGCATGTTGAAATAGATCCACCCAAACGTAAAGTCAAATCATATTATGAGGAAACCGTGGAAACGGCAAAATACATGTATGAGAACAAGACCGGTGAGTTATATTTACTATATAGTGGCGGTTTGGATAGTCAATATGTGTTCAATGTTTATCATCGGCTGGGGTTTAAATTTAAGCCGGTTATCATCAGACTTCAAGGTAAATACAGCGATCAAGATTATAATATACACGAGACACGGTATGCGTTTGATCATTGTCAATCACTAGGCATCACCCCAATTGAATACTGTTTGGATACTGATAAATTTATCGAGAATGGCGAAGCCTTTGAGTTAGCAAAATCATTTAAATGTGGTAGTTGGTGGTTGACAAGTACAATGAAAGCAGCAAGTTGGTGCGACGGCTTTGTCACTATGGGTAATGATCCGCCCTATCTAAAGTACTTAAAGGACAAAGATGAATGGGTTCTAGAAGAACTGGAATACGCTCATTCTATACTAAAATATTTTAGTATAAATAAGTTAGAAGGGTGTCCGTTCCTATTGAGTTATACTCCTGAGATGATGTTATCATTCTTATTAGATCCTCGTATACAAGACTTGGCTAATAAGAAATATCCAGGTAAACTAGGCACTAACTCCAGTAAATCATATGTATTTAATAACGGGTCTGATTTTAATATGGAAGGATATGATTTTACAAAGGGTCGTAAAAAGGCAGCAGGTTTTGAGTTTGTGATTAATACACCATTAGCTGAACGCGAAACATTAAAACAAAATACAGAATGGCAAAAACAATATCGTGGCATATACTATGAAAATTACCACCAAGTTGTAAAAAGACTATCCGTAAATCAATGAATTATAAGAAAGACGCTAATGAAACTATTGTATCGTAAATTTATCATACCAAATTTCGGCCGTATTGTAAATGAGTTGTTAAATGTAGCTGAAAAAGCAAATTATACAGCAAGTAAAGAAGTTAAGTCTTGGGTCGTTCCAATTAATGATACGTTGAACGAATGTCCTGTGTTAAAAGATTTTTTACAATTAAGATTAAAAAAGTCAATACAACAAATTAAATTTTATTATTCTCCATCCAAGCAAGGGTTAGCGCCACACGTCGATGGATCAACTCCAAAAATACCATTCGGCATGAATTTTCCATTACTTAATACTAAAGAAACTGGTCATTATTGGTATCACTGCCCACCGGAAAATACTAAAACAATACGAGCCAAATCTTACACAAATTCTGAGTTTACAGCCTTGGTCGATGAGGTTGATATACCCATTGATCGTGGCATTATGCCTATATTAGATACGTTAGAAATGCTAACTCCGGCAATTGTTAAAACAGATATAATGCATTCCGCATTTAACCCAAATGAGACCGGCCGATTGATAGTGGCGTTTAGATGGGGTTTGGAAAATATTGATTATAGCGAACCAGATGACGTTATAGATCTAGAAGACTTATATGTTTAAATCCAATAGTAATAGTGTTTTTTTAGTTGTCTTATGTGCACTAGCAATATCTAGTATCGGCATATATTTCTATACATTAGGGTTAAAGGAAATAGTAACAGTTTTAATTTTTTATTTTTTATATTTTGGCATTGGTGTAAGCATGATGTTACATCGATTTTATAGTCATAAAAGCTTTAAGTTTAAATCCGTTATTATCCAAAAACTATGTACTATAATCACAGTCCTTGCTGGTAGAGGCAGTCCTATGGGTTGGGTGTATGTACACAGAGTACATCATGCGTATTCAGACACGGATAAGGATCCACACCCCCCAAATAGTCCAATGATGTTATTGCCACATCGGACACGGGTTGAGAAGATTAATCTGAGATTGATAAAAGATTTACTTAATAAGGAAAATATTTTTATTAATGACTGGTACGTTTTAATTCATATAGTATTTGTACTAGTACTGACTCTTATTAACCCATGGTTAACGGTATTTGTTTGGGCAATACCCGTATGCATTACCGGATCAATGATGGATCTAGTAACTTACTGTAATCACTTTATAGGCTACAGAAACTTTGAAACCAAAGATAATAGTAGAAATATTTTTATATTTGGATACTTAGCACTTGGTGAAGGATGGCATAACAACCATCACGCAAATGCTAGTAATTATAGTTTCCAACACAAGTGGTGGGAATTTGATCCTATAGCACTAATTATAAAAGTGTTATAATTTCGCTGTTTTCATGCTATCAGTTGTGCCGGATAGTAAACAGATTAGATATATGCAGTACGCACTGATATCAATTTCCCACCATTTATATTGGAACGTATAACTTGCAGGCCGGGCATGATGGTTATTGTGCCATCCGTCACCCCAATTTAAAGCAGAAATCCACCAAGTATTTCTACTATCATCACTTGTTTTAAAATTTGTATAACCAGTCGAGTGATTAGCCCAATTTGTCATATTACTAATCCAAGTTTGTAAGGTGACTGGGATTATAAAACCGTAAAGACCTAGGTGCGGGTCGATTGCAAATAGAGCCAAACCCCATAGAACAAATATTAAGTAGTAATACCTATGCAGGTTAACGTGAAATTTATACCGCAACATACTTTTTGCATCCATTGGATTAAATTTATAATTATATTTTCCAAATATAATTTTCCAACCAGCGTTGTGAGGACTATGTGGATCACCATCCTTATCGGTATATTTATGATGCGTTCTATGGACTGATAACCACCCTAACGTAGATCCAGTGCCACCCATAGCACCAAAGAAGCTGAATAAGTATTCGCACCACTTTGGCATCTTAAAGCTCTTGTGTGTCAAGTATCTGTGAAATGTTATTGTGATACCTAAACACCCAGACATATAATACACTAATATGCTTAAGATCAACCAATACGGCTCAAATGCTAAGTACAATCCGATAGCAGTAAATATAGTAAATAATATTTGAGTTATTGCTATACCTTTTATATTGGAGTAAAAATATTCGGTCATCTTATTGTGCTGCCCTTTTTGCTTCTCTTAATTCTGAAATTGGTTCTGCTCCGTAAGGGTTCTCAGCGTATATGTGTTTTCCTTCAAGAATATTAGTTTCATCATCTGAAATTTCAGCTTTTACCGATTCCAATATAAATTGGTAGCCCAATACTTTTGCAGTCTCATCGGCTATATTATTAAGTGTTAATTCATATGCATCACGATCATCTTCAGTTTCAAACAAGTGATATGAAATTGCAGTCCAACCTTCTACAATACGAAAAGTCGTTATTCTAGGTAGTGCAAATAAATAGTTGGTTTTTTCTAAAAAATTATCTAAAGCTCCATCCATGGAACCAAAAGCAATTTTTACTATCCGACCCATGATTTTTTCAGGTTCTGTTATTAGAATGCCACCCCTATTCTGTTCCCATAATTCACTAGTAACTTTTAATAAAAACATAATGCTCTCCAAAATTTATATAATATTATTTATACATCCCAATGTATAATACTTAACACAAGTTTTAAATCCATTTCTTTGCGGGTTTAAAAATTCATCCTTGATACTATTCACAAAATTTTTAGTATCACTTTCAATCATTTGGATCATTTTACTACCTTTGTGCTTATCGTATAGCCATTGGTCGTGTTGCCCTAAAAAGATATCCGTTGGCTTATCTGCTTGAAACACATCAATATATGTTGATGGATAGATGAATGGTGTTATTGCTCGTTGATAGGTTGAATTTCGCTGTCGTTTTTCGTGTGATGTCAACTCATTCTGTTGTGATGTTCTTGGAAAATATTTAGCAACATGGTGATTTGATTTTATCACATTGTTTAAAAGAACATGAGCTTGCTTACACGGTATAGAGGGGTCATCGTACCAATAAAATGGAACATTCTCAACACCTATATACTGTTCTTCAAAAGGCGGTCTACAAACATTTAATGCTATATCAGATAAGACTATATAAGCATTTTTAGTCTTATCTGAAAGATATATTTGTGGTTTGTCTATTCCGTACACAAAAGCAACTCTTTTATCGGCTTCTGCCAGTTTTTTAATGTGAGTGAGTCTATCAAATGTATACCTTGCGGCACTTGTTGGATGTAACCATTCACCACAGCGCTTTAACCAAATATCAGTTTTAAAATTTGTCAGCTCATGAAAGTAATCATGTACAGTTATCTTTTGCTGAGGGAACTCTCGTTTTATCTCATTTAAAAGTGGTAACTGTGTGTATGTGGTTTCTGAAACTGTATTGACATTTCGGGTATCTTTATTGTTTAATTGCATATCGCCAAGACCTTCTAATTGGACACTGGCTACAATTTCATCAATCTTAATACCATTTCTTAAAAAAGAGTATGCAACATTTCTACTATCAGCACCACCACTTACAAGTACTACGACATAATCAAATTCTTCTCTAATCTCTCTTGCTCTAATAGCATATAATTGATCTAGTGATAACTCTGGTTCTTTTGTCCAATCAAAGCTCTCGTATATGCTGTCATTGTATTGCCACACAACTTCTTGCTTGGTAGCATCTGCATGAGATACAGCATCCAACTTGTCATAAAAAGGTGTATTGCCGACAGTATAATAATGCATTGGTATCATTTTATATACGTCCGTGTTTTCATTGGATTACCCTCATCCCGTGGACCATCCTCACTATCTGGGTGGAATGCTATGAGTGACATGGGAGAGTCTTCTGTGGAGAACCTATGGTTCACCATTCTATCTAAAACAAAAACATCACCAGCATTTAGTTCATACTTATCATTTTCAATCCAAGCTGTTCCGTGGCCATGTAACACAAACCCTACTCTTAAACTTGGATGTGTGTGAAATGATTGGTTAACACCTTTTGGAAAATACAGGTAATTCAGACAGGGGTCGCCATTCCTCGGTGGATTGATAACATTAGTGTTGCTACAACCATTGATGTAAGATAAATCACCGTGAATGGTAGGGTCTAAGGTTGCAATCTTTTCGGTTAGTGTTTTAAATCCCGGAGTCTCAACAACATAACCATCACCCTTAAACGTAACTGTTTCATTTAAAGCACCAACAAATAAACCAGTCTCTGTTTTTAATGTATTTGTCGATACAGATCCAAGTAAAGCAAAGTACTTTGTCGTTTTGGTTACTGTTGTGTATTCATCACCACTCAATTTTCGGATATGCACTACATTACGGTGGTCAATATATTCATCCGCATTTTTAATAATTTTAAACATTATAATTTTTTCCTGTATTCATCTTTTAAAGTCCATCTAATTATAACAGTATCAACAGGCGTTTTAAGTCTTTTCCAAAAAGTGTATTTAATATGCTCGGGTTCGGTATTTTTTGTAAGTACTTGTTCCCACACGCAGTCGTATCTAGGAGCCCACAAGTCGTATTTGCCAGCAAATCTTTTAAGTAGTTTTTTTGTTGCCAATTCATGTTTAATTGGCCTTCTAGCTAAAACAGAATCGTATCCGTTTGACTCAGCATAAGTTACCAGTAATAGTGTTGTTCCATAAAAATGCTGAAAGTATTTTACGAATGATTCTAATCCATTGCTTATGGTGGATGAATACATTCTATGAATAATCCAAGTTTTTTTGTTGATTGGAAAATATCCGCTTATAGCGTAAATTAACACACCATCTTCAAACGCACCCACCATCTCATTATTGGGATCAAGTAAAAATTTAAGGGCCGAGTCCTTTAAATTTTTACATAATTCATCAGATGCCTGTGTGCCTAGATGCGATTTAGATTTATCTATTAGACTATTGAGTGCTGGTAAATCATCATAATCTAAATTTCTATATTCAATATTATTCATTATGAAATTATTTTAATAATAAAAAACGCTTTATAAACAAACGTTCAGTTGAGATTTTTTTCATAGTGTAAGGTGCCTTATGCGTATACTAATATATATCAATACTATACGACTAAGCCTCTGTTGATCATATCCGTAGGATGTATTTTATTGCAATATTCGTTGGTGCTCCATCGTTCACCATCAAATTCTAGCCATGGAGACCATCCAACAACAATGCAAGTTCTATTCATCATGTTACGCTTATAATTAAAATTCCATCGGTGGACTTTGTATGTATTCCAATGATATGCATATCCCGGCTCAAAATATAATTTAGTTCCGGTGTCTTTAAATTCAATAAAATAATCATCACTGTATGTTATAGGTATAAGCAATCTAGAAACAAATTCATTTCTTTCGTCTGTATGCCACATAAACTCCATATCACTTTTCATTATGAATCTAGGTCTAATTTCAGCCAACCTACCTTGTATTAACTTTCGTTTAAGCTTTTCAAATACCGATGGAAATGATCTAAACCTAGTAACATTAGTTTCACTGCGTAGCCCTAAACAATCGGCGTATGTGTTAAAATTAAGATAATTTATATTATCAGAATACTTATATGCTTCAAGATCATGTATCCATTTTTTAGGGTCCGTAATCATACTAGTTGATCGTGGATTACCAAGAGCGTGTGCGTGTTTTGGTAAGTCAAATCTATAATCTGGATTATATGTAAGTCCCAAACCACCGTATAGACTGCTTCTTTTCCAGCTATTTTGTCTACGGTGTATCATTCCGTACCAACCAAATTTATCGAAGGCTAAATTTACATCTTTCTGTAAATCGGTCCACGGTAAGTCAATTGGTATCTTTATGTACTCATCTTTGCATTCTGGTTTAATTGGGGTAATTCCAAAATAATTTGTTAACTGAGCTTCTCTGGAAGAATTAATATTAAAATCGGTATCAAGCATTTGACTATTTATGTGTGTAATATTAGAACTTTCGTATTATAGCCTATAGTGCTACTAAATTTTATTTGAATCATTTGCGCATTTATATCCGAAAGTATTACAAAAAACTGTTTACTTTCCGGCCAGACTGTGTATAATACATCTATGACCAACAAACTTTAGGAGAATATGTAATGGCTCATATGATGGAAACAATGGCATACGCTGGTGAAACCCCATGGCACGGTTTAGGTGAGGCAGTCTCTAATGACTTATCACCTACACAGATGATGAAAAAGGCCGGTTGCGACTGGACTGTACATGAGGTTGAAAGCTTCGTTGAGTTTGATGGCCGAAAAATCCCTACTGGACAAAAATCCCTTGTTCGTGGCACAGATGGTAAAGTCCTTACCAATGTAGGCGCGGATTGGAAACCAGTGCAGAATGAACAGGCATTTGAGTTCTTCTCAGAGTATGTATACGCCGGCAATATGGAGATGCACACTGCCGGTTCACTTAAGGGTGGATCAATGATTTGGGCTTTAGCTAAGGTCAAAGAATCTTTTGAATTATTTAAAGGTGATGAAGTTGAATCTTTTCTACTATTTTCTAACCCACATCAATACGGTAAGTCAATTGATGTTCGTTTTACTCCTATCCGTGTTGTATGTAATAACACTCTGACACTTGCTTTAGATCGTGATGCATCACGTGGTGTTCGCGTTGGCCATCGTGCAGAGTTTAATGGCGATATGGTGAAAGAACAACTGGGTATTGCACAAGAAAAGTTCTCTCAGTACAAAGAGATGGCTCAGTTCTTGGGTAGCAAGCGCTTCACTATGGATAAGTTGATTGAGTACTACAACACAGTATTTCCACGTACATCCTATAAGCGTATCCGTAATATGGATCTATCAGCTGAGACACTTTCACGGCCTGCAAAACAAGCCTTTGATGTGTTGGAATCACAACCTGGTGCAAATTTTGCAGAAGGCAGCTGGTGGCAAGCTTTCAACTCAGTTACTTATATGACTGACCACTTGCAAGGCCGAAGCCAAGAGAACCGGCTCTACTCAAGCTGGTACGGCTCTAACCAACTGCGCAAACGATTAGCACTCAATGCGGCGGTTGAGTTTGCCGAAATGTCATAACGATAAGGGCTTCGGCCCTTTTTTTTATTACTTTAGGCTATAATACGAAAGTTCTAATATCTAGATCCTACTAAAAATTTGTATAAATATAGTAAGTCAAAACAATATTGCTTACTAAGAAATGAAAACATTTATCTATTTTTTACAGGAAAAAAACATGTATGCGCCGTTAAAGCATAACGACCTCACAAAGCGTGGCGGATTCCGCGTACAGGCTTTTCTAGATAAAATAAAGGACGGTGAGACCTTTTTGACGACAAAGGGTTTGGTGAAAATCGATAAGTCGCAATACAGTGATATCGAAGCCCAAATGCCTCAGAACGGATATAGCGCTGAGCTAAAGGCAAAGAACGATAAAAACTCTGCAATTAAAGTCAGCTATCCTAAAGATTTTTTTAAGACACCTGAGTTTGGCGGCAAAGGCGTTGGCTTTGGTACTGCGGCCGAAGATGCGTTCCTTAGCAAATTTAGAAAAGAACTTGAAGAAACGTTGAAAAAAGAAAATCAGCCTGCAATTAAAATGAGAGTAGGCGGAAGATTAGTGATGGTATCAGGAATCGAAAGTACACCTGGCACCCCAAAATCAGACTTCCATTTGTTAGGTCCTAAAGGGGAAGAAGTTGCGTGGCTATCACATAAAGCTGGTTCAAAGCCAACTGATTTTCAGCAATACGGTGGTCTAAGCGCTTCCGTGTTTAAAAGCAATAAAGAAGTGAAAGCTTTTATGAAGGCTACAATTGCAAAATTTCCTAAAGGCTTAGACAGGGCCCAAGCCGTTTATAGGCCAGTATTAGATAACACCGTTATCCAACAATCAGTTTGGGGAGTAGATTGGAAAATTGGTGGTAAACGTGGTCGAGATAATGTCGATGAATTTCATCAAGGTCTTATGAAGTTAGTAAAAAAGAATAATATATATGCTATAAATTCGCACCACCAAGGTAAAAATAGTGATAAGTTAGATGGCAACGGATACGAAGCTATATACTATGCACGATTTACTACTGACCGCGGAGCTAATGTAGCTGGTGAGTTTCTACCTAGAGCCCGAGTAGGTGTATTTCCTCGAGCAAAAGCTGGTAATACAGCCGAAAAAATTTAAATGCAAAACTTTAAAATATTTTTATCAGAACAAAAGAATACCCACATGCGACACATCGAGGACAAAGTCCTTTATGGTGGTGTAAAAGGTACTCGCGAGGCAATTGTTGCGCTTCGTTCTCTGAGAGATATGCTTGCAGGTACACACGAAGGTAAAGTTTCTGTGAAATGGGATGGTGCTCCAGCTATCTTTGTTGGCACAGACCCAAGTGATGGTAAATTCTTTGTTGCCAAGAAAGGCATCTTTAATAAGAATCCTAAAGTGTATAAGACACCAGCTGATGTTGATGCTGATACTAGTGGTGACTTGGCAGAGAAACTCAAGGCAGCGTTAAAGCATCTACCAGCGCTTGGTATTAAGGGTATTATTCAAGGTGATTTTCTTTTCTCAAAAGCAGATGTGAGTACTGAAAAGATTAAAGGCGAGTCGTATGTGACTTTCCACCCTAACACAATTGTGTACGCTGTGCCTGCAAATACTGATGGCGCCAAGGCAGTCAAGGCGGCCGAAATCGGTATCGTTTGGCATACAACATATTCAGGCAATAGCTTTGAAACATTAAAAGCATCATACGGTGTTGATATTACCAAGTTTAAAAAATCAACTAAAGTATGGTCACAAGATGCTATGCTAAAGGATATGACTAATTATACTATGTCAAAATCCGATACTCAAGAAGTGAATACACACTTGAGTGATGCAGGTAAAATATTTAACTCTATTGCAAGTACAACACTTAAACGACTTGAGCAAGATCAAAAATTGGCACAAATGATTGAAACATTTAACAACACATTTGTTCGCTCTGGTACTGTGGTAATGGATACTAATAAGCACGTGAATAATCTCATTGCTTATATTCAGAATAAATATCAAAAAGAGATTGATAAAGCAAAGAGCGAAAAGGGTAAGCAATCCCAAGCTTTTAAACTGAAGGAAGTACTTCAATTTTTCTCGGTATCAAACAAGAAAAACTTAAAATTAATGTTTGATTTACAGAAAGTTATTGTTCTTGCAAAACTAAAACTTATAAATATATTAAGCAAACTATCTTCAACGCAAACTTTTCTTAAGACCAAGAATGGTTTTAAAGTAACCGGCCAAGAAGGTTTTGTTGCTATAGATACACTTGGTGGTGATGCAGTGAAGATTGTTGACCGTATGGAATTTTCATACGCCAATTTCTCACAGGATATTCTAAAGGGCTGGGATAGTCCTACTAGATGATATATTATACATGGAATAAACCAATGAGGAACCAATGCTAGATTTCAAACATTTTGTTATCGCCGACTATCGTCCAGGCGAACCAGACATCATTAAGTATAGAGCCCAAAAGAGGCGTCGCATCGGCGAAGCTGTCTCCGAAGAAACTACTGTGCATGTTCCACAAAGATTTAAGCGCGGAGAAGACTCTATTTACGATGCTATCCATAAAGCACACGGCAGTCCAGCAAGGCATAATATAGGCGTTGAGTTTAACAATACCGGTAAGCGTGAAGTTCATGTTGACGGCAAAAAACATTCTAAACTAACTATTGCTCTCAACAAACATCTTGACGGTCTTAAAGAAGAGACCGATGTTGATGAGGCTCTTACAGTACCACAGCGCTTGCAACGTAAGCGACAGATGGTTAAATACAAAGCAAAGATTTCACTTGGTAGAGAAAGAGCCAAGCGCCGCATGGCCTCTAAAGATAAATTAGAGAAAAGGGCTACTAGGCAAGCACGCATGGCAATCTTTAAGAAGCTTACTAAAGATGTTCCAAAGGGCGATTTGACGTATCAGCGTAGAGCTGAAATTGAGAAACGCTTAGAAAAACCTGCAATTAAGCAGCGCATTAAAATGATTGCACGGAAATTGTTTCCACAAGTCCGTAAGAATGAAGTTGAACGAAAGCGCCGAGCATCAAGTAATGATTAATTCGTTTAAGACATATTTAGTTGAAGAAGAAAAAACAGTTTATTTTACCTTTGGTAGAATGAATCCACCTACCATTGGCCATGAGAAACTCCTTAATTCCCTCGCGACTCGAGCTAGCAATAATCCTTATCGTGTTTTCCTATCGCAGTCTCAAGACAAAAATAAAAACCCTCTTTCGTATAAAGACAAAATAAAATTTGTTCGTAAGATGTTTCCTCGTCACGCAAGATCAGTGATGATGAATCCGAAAGTAAAAACATTCCTAGACGCTGCGGGTGCCTTATATAACGAAGGCTTTAAAAACCTAGTTATGGTTGTAGGGTCTGATAGAGTTACCGAATTTGAGACATTGCTCAACAAGTATAATGGTCAGAAAACACGTGGTGTGTTTTTTAACTTTGCTCGTATTAGTGTTATTTCTGCTGGTGATAGAGATCCAGATGGTGATGCTGTAAGTGGTGCATCTGCCACTAAACAAAGACAATTTGCCAAGTCAAACGACTTTACTGGATTTGCCCAAGGTTTACCTAAGGGTATGAACAACCAAGATGCTAAAGGTATTTTTAATGCCGTTAGATCTGGCATGGGTCTTACAGAGACAACAAACTTTAATAATCATATTAAACTCAAGAAGGTTTCTGAGACCAGAGAAAAGTATGTTCAGGGCAATCTATACAACGTCGGTGACCAGGTAAAGATTATTGAAACAAATAAAGTTGGCACAGTTAAACATCTTGGTTCAAATTATGTTATAATAGACCAGGATGGTCAATCTAAAAGAATGTGGTTAGAAGCAGTTAAAAAGATTTTACCCACTGTGACCTTAAAGAATATGATGAACACAAAAACTGATGAAGCAACATCTGCTGCTGATTTGGCCAAAAAAAGAATTGATCAAGAAAAACATAGTGATGCAAAACGCCATGACCGTATGCTTGATAGAGCTCGTTTGAGCGACACAAAAACAATTAATAACACAACCAAAGGCTAAGGAAGTAAAATGCCGTTAAAAGTATCAGATGGAATGAGTGCGTGGATTGATGATTTTAAGAAATCAGATGCTCCACAGTTTAAAGATAAGTCCGACAAAGAAAGACGAGATCAAGCTATTGCGGCATATATGTCTGCAAAGAAAGAAGGCTTAGAAGAAGGCAAACCGGGCCTTTGGACTAATATCCATAATAAGCGCAAGCGTGGTGAGAAACCTAATCCAGCTGGACATCCTGATCGCCCAACAGCACAGGATTTTAAAGATGCATCAAAGAAAGAATCAACGGATGTAGATAAACTTACGCGCATGCGTAAGATGGTCGATAAAGAAAAAACAAAAGTTCCACATAAACCTAAAGACGAATATGACCGTAAAGTTGGTTCGTATCTAAAAAAGAAATATAATAAAGAAGAAGTTGAAGAAGGCGTGCCGGAAGGAACCGGTAGTCTTAAACCTGGTTGGATGCTCAAGAAAGATCCTGAGCTGGCCCAAAAATTAAAAAATAAACTTGATCTAGCCAAGAAGCGTCAAGCAACCTATGGTGATAAAAGCGCCGGTAAATCTGTAAAAGAAGAAGTTGAACTTGGTGAAGAAACCACATTCGAGGTTGAAGTAGAAGGTTTGCCCACGATGTATGTGAAGGCAAAGTCACCGGGTGAGGTTAAAGCCAATCTCCGCAAGATTGTAAAACAACCATCTATGATTACAGGTGTTACTCGTGTCACTGATGCTGATATGAAAAAAATCTTCCGTGATAAAGCACAAGGCCGTGAAGAAGAAGATGTGGTTGAAGCGGTATCGCCAATGATTGCTCCACCTAAAACAAAACAATTTGCAACACAAGATCAGGCCTTTGCTTATAAAAAGCAACACGGCGGAAAGGTGCTTAAGTCTACATTTATCAATCCAAGAACTGGCATTAAAGATGTGTCTTATGTTGTAAAAGAAGAAGCTGAATTTCAACCCCACATGATGTATGATCCGAAAACAGGTAAGGCATATAAAGCCGATAAGGAAGAAGATCATGTTCGTATGAAAAAACTCGGTTATACCCACGTTAAGCCAAAAGAAGTTGGAGAGGGTGTCCAACAAGCTCTTCGTAAGTATGTTCCTGGTTATGCCAAGAAACAACTTGATAAAAAGATGGATGCTCAGAAGTATGCTCCAGGCGACTCTATTAAGAAAACCGTTGATAAAGATGCTAACTTTGCTAGATACAAAAAATTTGCTAATAAATTAAAAGAAGCCGAATGTTGTAATAAGTGCGGTAAGGTGCATGAAGGCAGCTGTGGAAGATGAAATCATTTAAAGCATACACTGAAGAGATGAGCCATAAATTGAACTGGGGTTTACCTACAGCTACGGCTCATGCCAAGAAAATGACACCAGGTCAAACCGAAGCAACTTATCAAGGTAAGAAAGTTGCCTTAAATAAACCGTCAGCTGGCGACGTGGCAAAGTCTAAAGTATATGTTGATGCTGATGGCGATGGTAAAGCCCAAAAGGTAAACTTTGGCGATAAGAATATGACTATTAAAAAGCATATTCCTTCTAACCGTAAATCATTTAGGGCCCGTCATAATTGTGACAATCCAGGGCCGAAAGACAAAGCAAGATACTGGTCTTGTAAAGCTTGGTAATGTTAAAACATATATTTAATAGGAACATCTGATGCAAATGGAAGAACTGCGACTTAGTCGCATCGAACAAAAGATAGATAAACTGTCTGACGCAGTTATTGCTATTGCTCGTACAGAAGAGAAATTGGCCAGCCTTCAAGCTGATCATAATAAGAACTATGATCGTATGAATCGGTTCTCTGAGAAATTGGATAGTATTGAAAACTGTGTACAGGATCAATCTAAGACAGTTTCTGTTATTAATAAAGTATTTTGGATATTTCTAGTATCAGTCGCTGCCGCTTTGGCAACAATGTATATCAACTAAGGATAAAAAAATGGAAAAACAAACTAAAGTCCGCGAGGGTTGGGATGATATGCTCAAAGCCGTACGCGATAAAAATAAACAACAACCAAACGGTGGTGCCGGTAAAAAGCAAGGTTCTGCCTATGGCGGGAGCAAGCAAAAGGATGAAAAGCCAATGAAAGAAAAAATGGATCCAGTCGGCAAGGCCGATGCAGATATTGACAATGATGGTGATGTAGATAAGTCAGATAAGTACTTACACAATCGCCGTAAGGCAATTAAAAAATCCATGGGTACTAAAGGCGAAACCGCTACTATGAATCCTAAGATGTCAACAAGTTCTGTCAATGAGTTGTCTCAAAATAAGCGCGCGACAGTTATGGTTGTCAAACCAGGTAAAGATGCACAAGGCAAGTCGCATCCAGTAATGCGGGTGCCTAGGGAAAAACAAAGAGAATATCTTGCTAGAGGCTATGTGCTTGCAGAATCTAAAATCAGAGAATCATTGATTTCTGTATTAGAGAAAAAAGATCAACATACTAAAGGTGCTATTGCACAACCTATGGATGATAATCTTTCAGGCGAAGGTGCTAAAAAGATGAAGAAGGATCATGAGCCTGTAGTAAAGCTTGACGTAAAAGATGTTATCCCAGATACACAAAAGGCCGTTGATACTGTAAGTAAAGCTAAGGGTCGTAATGGTGATAATCAACAAGGCGATAAGAAGATTGTTAACCCGGTTGATGATGTTACCAAAAAGGCTGGTTATAAGACAGAAACTTTTATTGATAAGATTTCTGCTCTTTACAAGGAAATGTTAAAATAATAGGAATTAGATATTATGCAAATGTTAAATGAAGCACCACCCAACAACACTAGCCTTGAGCATATGAGTACTCCTCAGCTCATCGCTCTTGCTGAACAATTAGGCATAAACGTTGATACTTGTGCCCCGCATTATGAAATGTTGGCAGAGCTTCAAGAGATGTTGATTTTAACAAAGATGTATGGATGATATATAAGGTTATAACAACATAACTTTATATCATCTATGCTGGTTTTTTCTAAGTTAACTGAAAAAAATTTATTTTTATATGCGGCAAAGCATTATTATAATCCAAAGTTTACGGATGCGGATGAGTTTAATGACGATTTAAATAGATTCAAATATATTAAGCGACTGGTAAATAGGTATTTGCAAGATGGTCAATTACCAGACAGGTTGATAATGAATCACCTTATAGTGGTTTCAAATGTGTTTGGTATTGAGGCAATGCTTGAGGTACTTGGATTTAAATTAGAAAAAAGGCATTGGCCTGTGATCAAGCCATTCCTTATATTTTTAAAGTATATTACAAATGATCAGTATATTGAAATTCAAATGGACAAAGTTGTAATACAAAAATTAAGAGAAGTACATGGGAATCGTTAAAAGAGCAGCAGATTTAGCATACACTATTAGGTTTGTCACCCTGATGTCAACTGCATTTGAAAATATGGATGCTTATAAATTAGGCATTATTGACGCTGAGGGTAAGCGCCTTAAAAGTGAAAAGCTTGATACACCCGAAAAGAAAAATGCATACACACCATTTATTCGATTGGCTGTGAATGTAAAGAGGCTTTTGTCTAATGTGCCAGGCGGTAGTAGCTCATTAGGCAGTTTTGCTGCTGCGCTGTACCTTATTAAAGAAAATTATAAGCTTGAAGATAAACAACTTGACAAAATCGTAGCCAAATTAGGCATTGAATCCCTGGATTTTATACTTGAACGATCTGAGTGGTTTATTACTGATAATGATATGTTAGGCCATGGTGTTTATAGACTTCGAAACGAAAAGATGATTAACTCATCGTATGATGTTGTCTGTAATCAAAAGGATCCAATCCGAGTGAATGAAGATGCTTACCCCGTAGGGCAAGTGTTTGGAATAAATATATACAAAGCTAAGCACTTGGGTACTAACCAAGATATTTTCATCACAGCAAACGAGATTTACAAATGAAAATGGACGAGGAAATGACTACTACGGCCGATGCCGGTATTCCCCAAGATACCAAGAACATGGGCCCAAGAATAAAGTCAACCGTAATGCATGACCGTCGCCGTCGCAAAGATGCTCTACCTGTTTTGCTAAAAAGATTCAGAAAATATATTGAAGATAAAAATATAGGTTAATTATGTTTTTTGCCATTGGACCAATCATTAAAGCAGTCTCGACTCTAATCGTGGTATTAGTAGTTGCTGGCGGTTTATATTATATTTCTGATTTAAAGTCAGCGCTTGTTGTATCGCAAATGAATGAGGAAAGGCTGGAAGAAGGCATCAAGGCTCAGAACGAATTACTAGGGTCTATGAAAAAAGATGTTGCTGACATTCAAAAAGCAAATGAAGACCTAAGAAAAGAAAATGAAAAACAAAAGCAAGATGTAGATATACTTGCCCGCAAATTTGATAAAAGGGATTTTGGTGCATTTTCGCTTACTAACGTAGAAAAAGCCCAAGAATTAATTAACCGCGGAGTGCAAAATGCTCTTAGATGCCTGGAACTAGCAACAGGCGCTCCATTGACAGAAGAAGAAAAGAATGCACCCACTCCTATTGAGGCCAACCGTGAATGCCCTTCGCTTATCAATCCTAATTTTAGTTCCCTTACTAATTAGTGGCTGTGCTTCTTGGATGTTTGGCGATGTGCCAAATGTAAAAGAGGTTCAAATACAAACAAAGGCCGTAGAGAGGGCACCGCTCAATTTAACAGAGCCAGTGCCCCTTAATGCTCGTGGATTTAAATTTATTGTTATTACACGAGACAACGTAGACGCTGTGTTTACCGCCTTAGAGCGGCAAGGCACCGATCCTGTAGTATTTGCATTGACAGATGATGGTTACACTCAACTATCATTGACGATCGCAGAGATTCGAATACTACTTGTAACTCAAAAAGCCATCATCGGCAAATATAAAGACTATTACGAACCGTCTGAAACGGCAAAATAATTTAGTCTAATTTATCAAAATAGCGGTGTACAAGATCGCTATTTTGATATATAATAACACTTCAGCATAAAACCAACACAGGTGCCTGCAACGGGCACAGAGAGAGATACCGCATGGCAATTCATATATCAAGAGATAGAGACGACTTATTAACAGACTACGCTATCAGCATGTTAAAAGATTTTTACATGCGTGACTATGAAAAATCACCACAAGAAGCATATGCAAGAGCAGCAAAAGCCTGGTCCACTTATAAAGGAACCATGGATGAAGCACTTGCAGCCCGTTTGTATGAATACGTTAGCAAAAAATGGTTTATGTTTGCTAGCCCGGTTCTTTCCAATGCGCCTGATGGTGTGAAGAAGGACAAAGGTTTACCTATCTCTTGCTTTTTGACCTATGTGCCAGATTCGCTTGAAGGTCTTATTTCGCACTCATCCGAATTGCGTTGGCTTTCAGTATTCGGTGGCGGAGTCGGTGGCCACTGGTCAGACGTACGTACAGTGACTGATAAAGCCCCTGGACCTATGCCATTTCTGCACACTGTTGATGCTGATATGATCGCTTACCGCCAGGGCAAGACACGCAAGGGATCATACGCGGCTTACATGGATGTATCGCATCCCGACATCGCAGAGTTCTTGAGCATGCGTATACCCACGGGTGACGTGCAGCGTAAGGCCTTAAACTTACATAATGCTATTAACATCACTGATTCTTTCATGGATGCCGTTATGAAAAACGAGCAGTGGGACCTAAAGGATCCGGCATCAGGCATTGTAAGTGAAACACTGTCCGCACGTAAATTGTGGGAACGTATTATTGAAGTTCGTTTCCGTACAGGTGAGCCTTACCTTAATTTTATCGATCGTGCAAACGAATTCTTGCCACAACCACTCAAAGACAAAGGTCTTAAAATCAATGGTTCAAATCTTTGCTTAGTGGGTGAAACAAAAGTTAATTGTATAATTGATGGAGATGTTAGACCTGATGTAGATCTTGAAGATGCTGTCAAGCTCTTCCAAACAGGCAGTGATGTTAAGGTTTTATCATATAACCTTGAAACAGGTGAGGCATCATATAAAAATGTAACTAATGGCGCATTAATGAATGATTCAGCTGAATTGCTTCGTATCGAGGATGCGGAAACCGGCCAATATATTGAATGCACACCAGAACATAAGGTTTATACAAAAAATAGAGGTTATGTTATGGCTATGGATTTGAATTCAGATGATGAATTAATTTTTTCATAGAAATATTGTGCTAAGTGTATTTCAGAGAATGTTGTTTATATAAATAATATGAAATACACTTAGGATTCAATATGAAATTTATCGTATATAAATTAACATCTCAAACTACTAATAAAATTTACATTGGGTATTCTTCGAAAACATTATCAGAAAGAATTCATAAGCATTATTTAAATGCCAAAGCGGGAGCTGAAACTCATTTGTATAGAGCAATAAGAAAATATGGCATTGATAATTTTACATTTAGTGTAATATGGTCTGGTAGTTGTCAATTGAAAGCAATTGAGATGGAAAAATATTATATCAAAAAGTATGATACATTTGCTGAAGGATATAATATGACAATGGGTGGTGATGGTGGTATTACAATAACCGAATCCAATAGAGGAACTTGGCTGGTAAATAAATCAAAGTCGGTTTCTGGTAAATCAAATCCTAGGTACATTGATGTCAATGATGAGGATATTTTAGAAAAAGCCTATGATTTTTATTTGGAAAATGGTATGTTGGCACTATCAACCTGGTTAAAATTTAGTTCTTTAAATTATGGATTTCCAAGAACATACACTAATTTTAGATTTAAAAATTATGGTGGTTCCCGAAATGGGTTTAAAATTGCAATGAAAAAAATATATGGATTATGTGATGAGGATTTTAAATATAGTAGAACAAATGAACACAAACAAAAATTATCAGAATCTATTAGGAAAATGAATGACATTAAAAATATCTAAAGTAACCGGCACAAAATCGGTTTATGACATAACAGTTCAAGAGAATCATAATTTTTATGCAAATAATATTCTCGTTTCGAATTGTAATGAAATTCATTTACCGACCAGTGCAGATCGCACTGCTGTTTGTTGCCTCTCATCTCTTAACTTGGAGTACTATGAGGATTGGAAAAATACTACCATTGTTGAAGATATCATTACTATGCTCGACAATGTCCTTGAGTATTTTATTGAAAATGCACCAGATGTTATTAGCCGAGCCAAGTATTCAGCTTCACGCGAAAGATCAATTGGTCTAGGCGCAATGGGTTTCCATTCACTATTGCAGAAGCAAGATGTGGCCTGGGAATCTGAATTGGCCCGGGAGATTAACAATGTTGTGTTTAAACACATTAATGAGAAGGCTGTGGCACACACTAAACGATTGGCCGTGGAGAGGGGTGAATACCTCGACGGTATCGGTTCTGGCCGCCGGAATAGCCACTTACTTGCGATTGCTCCTAATGCTTCTAGTGGTGTTATCCTTGCTACAAGTCCTTCCATTGAGCCTTTAAAGGCCAACGCATATACACATCGTACTCGCGCTGGTTCATTCTTGGTTAAAAATGTTTACCTTCAAGAAGTGCTGACTCGGCATGGTATTAACAATGAATCGACTTGGACATCTATTATTACCAATCGTGGTTCTGTGCAACACTTGCCAAACTTAACTGAGGGTGAGAAAGCTATCTTTAAGACTGCACAAGAGTTGGATCAAACTTGGGTTGTTCAACACGCGGTTGACCGACAAAAATATATTTGCCAAGGACAATCTGTTAACTTGTTCTTCCCATCTGGTGTTGAAAAATCATATGTGAACAAGGTACATATTAAAGCTTGGAAAGAAGGATTAAAGGGTTTATATTACCTACGTACAGAGTCAAAAGCTCGTGCAGAAAACGTATCCGAAAAAGTGGAACGTGTTGCACTACAAGATGACAAACGTTCAATTGTTTACGGCAAAAGCAATTGCCCATGGTGTGCTCGAGCAAAAGAAGAGTTAGAACTTCGCAGTATACCGTTTGATTATATTGACTTAAAAGAGTTTGGCAAAACGGCAAAAGAGGTCACCGGCCGCGATGTAAAAACAGTACCGCAAATTTATATTGAAGGCGTGTACGTTGGTGGTTATGAACAACTAATGGAACACTTAAACAACACAACGCCAGAACTTATTGCCGCCGATGGTGATGAGTGCCGCGCCTGTGAAGGTTAATCACACATACAATAAGAAAGAAACAATGTCACTATTTAAACTATCAACAACATATAAACCGTTCCAATATCCTTGGGCTGTAGAATTGGCAAAGAAACATGAAGAAATCCATTGGGTTGAAGATGAAGCAGAACTATCAGAAGACGTTCAGGACTGGCGCACTAAACTTTCTGCTGATGAAAAGGAATTTATCACTCAGGTTCTACGTCTCTTTACTCAATCCGATGTCCAGGTTGGTGAAAACTATCATGAGTTCTTAATTCCTAAATTTAAGAATAACGAAGTTCGGAATATGCTTTCGTCCTTTGCTGCACGTGAAACAGTACACCAACGTGCGTATGCCCTATTGAATGATACACTTGGTTTGCCTGATGATGAATTCTTTAAGTTCTTAGAATACAAAGAAATGGCAGATAAAATTGAGTTTATGAAAGAAGGTAAGACAAACACTCAGTCAGATTTGGCTCTCGTCTTAGCACAATCCGTGTTCAACGAAGGCATGTCATTGTTCTCATCATTTGTGATGTTGTTAAACTTTCAACGTTTCGGTAAAATGAAAGGTATGGGTACTATCGTCGAATGGTCAATTCGTGATGAGACAATTCACGTACAAGGCAATGCAAAGTTATTCCGCACACTATGTGATGAGCATCCAAAGATTGTAAATGATGAATTAAAATCAAAAATCTATGAGATGGCAAAAACTGCCGTTACATTAGAAGATAAATTTATTAAACTAGCATTCAACGGCAGTGAGGTGCAAGGTCTAACGCGCAGCGATGTGGAATCATATGTACGTTACATTGCAGATAGACGTTTGTTACAGCTTGGTTTAAAACCAAAATTTAAGGTAAAAGACAATCCACTGCCGTGGTTGGATTGGGTATTAAATGGCGCTTCTCATGATAACTTCTTTGAGAAGCGTGTCACTGAATACTCTGCTGCAGGTATGGAAGGCGACTGGGGCTGGGAGAAAGCTGCATGAAAGAATACAGAATAGAATGCGAAGAGTGCGATAATGTAACAACTATATTATCCGAATATTCAGTTGATGAACCAGAATTCTGTCCTATGTGCGGCCGTAGGCAGGATTCAATAGAAATAGAAGGCGCGGAGTACGATGATAGTTGATCTTCTTGTTTGGGCTTTTATAGCATACTTGCTTATCCAGGTAGGTGCTTTTATTCAACGGGTAACATACCGCATGGAATTGGATGAGGATGCCGAAGATGATGAAGATGAAGAAACACCACAGGAGGTTATAGCTATGATTCAATACCATGATGGCATCATGTACGCGTATGATGATTGTGTGTTTTTAGGCCAGGGCGTAACCATGGAACATCTAGAGGAACATATGAAGTTAAGGATTAAAGAAGTCTATACAACGCCGGTGAGCGTGCAGATGATGACAGAAGATAAAGAGTTAATTGCTAAATATAATCTAACTCCAAATTAAGCTTCGCATATATAGTTCTATGTGGCTATATAACAATCAAGAATTAAAGGAAACACCAGAAGAATTTCAAGGCTTTGTGTATATAATTCATGAACTTAATACTGGCATGATGTACATCGGCAAGAAATTCTTTTGGAAACCTAAAGTGCTTCCCGTTAATAAGACGAGGAAACGTAGAGTCCGAACCAGAGTCGAATCTGATTGGCGCGATTACTACGGCTCGAATAAGTTCTTAAGGCAGCTTATTGAGGCGAACGGTAAAGACAACTATAAACGAGAAATCCTCAGGATGTGCGTATCCAAGGGTGAGTGTTCGTATTACGAAGCTAAACTGCAGTTTCAATACGACGTGTTACTAAGTCCAAAATACTATAACGAATTTATTGGATGTAAGATCAACTCTTCTCATTTAAAAACCACAACCACGGATAATAATACTTTATGATTACAAAAATAGTTGTGTACATTTCGCCTCAGTCGTGATATAATTTATATACTTACTCCAAAGAAACAAGATATACTATGATTATTTTTGACTACAACGCAATTGCTCTGGCTTCTATTTTCGCCAACAAGACCGTTGTCCCAGATTTAGCTCGACACATGATTCTAAACACCATTAGAATGTATCGACAAAAATTCCCTAAGAAAGACTATGGCGGTGTGGTTATTGCTTGCGATGCACCAGGCAACTGGCGCAAAGAGGTCTATCCACAATACAAAGCAAACCGTAAAAAGAGTCGTGATGCATCATCATTTGATTGGGCTGCAGCCTTTGATATTATGAATAGTGTTCGTGAAGAGCTTCGCGATAACTTTCCATATAAATTAATTCATGTCAATGGCTGCGAGGCAGATGATGTTATCGGAGTACTCTCATATAATACGCAGGAGTTTGGCCAATTCGAAAACGTGGTTATTATCTCTAATGACCATGACTTTGCTCAGCTGCAGGTTATGGACAATATTAAACAGTTCGGGCCATTAAAGAAAAAGCTTATTGTAGAGAAAAGCCCTAAGCTCAAATTGCTGACGCATATCTTTAAAGGCGACGCTGGCGATGGTGTACCTAATGTGTTATCTGACGACAACGTATTCGTTGATGGCACGCGCCAGACGCCGCTCAGTCAAAAGAAAATGGATACGTTTATAGCTACACTACAAGATGATAGCCAATCTCTTGAGAACGCTACTTGGTTCCGCAACTACCAACGTAACCAACGAATGGTTGATCTTAAATTTACCCCAGAACATCTACGTAAGGAAATCCTTACTGAATTTCACAAAGAGCCTGTAGGCAAAGGGTCTTTGGTGTTACCGTATCTTATAAATAAAAAATGTAGGATGTTAATTGAATGTGCTTCGGAGTTTATGTAATATGGGAAAAGAATTATTGATCCATGAGGTTATCGAACTAGTGGAAAAACAAAAAACAAAAGCAGATAAAGTAAAAGTGCTTAAAGAATATGAAACATGGGCTCTCAAAGATATTATTAGAGGCTCAATGGATTCTACATTAACGTGGAATCTACCTGTAGGTGCGCCGCCTTATACGGCTAGTCGGCCGGAGAGCACACCTACCACCCTTTTAAGAGAAAATGCAAAGTTTAAATACTTTGTAAAAGGCGGCCCAGGAAGTAAACTTTCTTCCGTAAAAAGAGAACAGATTTTCATCGGTGTGCTTGAAAACATACATCCGGATGATGCTAAATTAGTCATTGACATGATTAATAAAACCCCCCCAAAAGGATTAACACGACCTATAGTAAAGGAGGCGTTTCCAGGTCTACTTCGTGATGCTTAATTTTTAACAATTAACAGGAGACCAATACATGGTATTGAATCAAATCGAACGTTTAAGAAAAGATTCTCAAGAACTCGGCATTTATGCTAAAAGGTTAGAAAAGAGAGGCGATACAGAAAAAATGGAACGAATATTGCAAAAACAAGAGTTCTTAAATAAACGAATTGATGCTAGTCACATTCACTAAGGTCTAAAATAGGAGTTTACAAGCCTTGTGTTTTATGGTATAATGACTGTACAACACAAGGCTTTTTATATTATGAATGTTTTTATATTAGATAATGATCCAATCATTGCAGCACAGCTACAGTGTGACAAGCATGTAGTAAAAATGATTGTAGAATCTGCACAAATGCTTTCAACAGCACATCGCATGCTAGATGGTGTCATGTCCTTTGGTCCGTCTAAATCTGGCAAACGCACCGTTGCACAATACTGCCTCTTAGATGCTGATATGGACAGCACATTGTATAAAGTCGTTCACGCTAGTCATCCATGCACCAAATGGACTATGCTGAGTGCTTGTAACTACGAATGGCACTATCAACATTTCATTGCTCTTTGCGATGAGTACAAGTATAGATACAACAGACAGCATAGCACAGATGCGTTATTACGGACAAAGTTAAAGCAGCACCCTAGGAATATTCCTAAACAAGGCTTAACATTATTTCCCCTTGCTATGAAGTCAAACCCAGAGTGCATGTTCGAAGATGACCCAGTAAAGTCATATCGCATGTTTTATCAGACAAAGCAAGATCGGTTTAAAATGACTTGGTCTAAACGTAATGTTCCGGAGTGGTTTCATGCCAACATATACAATTAAAGATATTAAAACTAATAAAGAATGGGACGTCAGATGTTCGTATGATGACCTTCAAAAGCAATTAAATGAGGATTTAAATCTTGTGCGCGTTGTCGATGCACCAACTCTAGTTACCGGCACTAGATCGACATTACGTCAAGCTGGGGGCGAATGGCAAAATTTGCTAAGTAGTATTAAAAAAGGTTCAGGCGAAGGAAACACCGTTAATGACTAGCGCTAAAGTAAAAGACACCGATTTGGTTCAAGTTTATCCTATCACAAAAAATCAACAAAAGGCCTTTGATGCTTGGGATGATGGTGATAACCTAGTTCTTGCAGGTTCAGCCGGAACGGGTAAAACCTTTATGGCTATGTATCTTGCTCTGGAAGAGGTATTGGATAAGTCCACTGGGTTTGATAAGATCGTATTGCTACGTTCAGTGGTTCCCGTGCGTGACATGGGGTTCCTACCTGGTACAATAGAGGAAAAGAAAGCAGCATATGAAATTCCTTATAAAGGTATCTGCGACGAGCTATTTAAAGAGAGTGCCTCGTACGCAAAACTAAAGAACAATCACCTAATTGATTTTGAAACAACCTCGTTTATCCGAGGTACCACATTCCACCGCACCATCATCATCGTTGATGAGATGCAGAATTTAAACTTCCATGAATTAGATTCTGTGATGACACGCGTAGGTAACCATTGCCGGATTATTTTCTGTGGGGACTATCTCCAGTCAGACTTTACTTACGACAACGAAAAAGACGGCGTTATGAAATTCCTTCGTATCGTTGACCAACTTAAGTATTTTACGGTCGTTACTTATGGTTGGGATGACATCGTTAGATCGGGTTTGGTTCGTGACTATATCATGACCAAGGAAATGTTAGGTTTAAAATGAAAAAGCTTTTAGCTATATTGGTATTTGCCATAGCATCATTAGCATATGCACAGAACATCGTCATTAGTAAAATGAGCATTGAATTGCAATGCTTTGCGCTATCTGACTTTAACCGTGTGTTGAATATGTATGATGAGACCGCTGTCTTTTCAATGGACACTATTACGGTAAATCGATCGGGACAACGAACAGAAACCCAAACAGTTTTTACACTTAATCCCAAAAATAGGGAATGGTCAATGTATCGCCAAGTTGATGATGAGACTGTGTGTGTCCACGCCGCAGGCTTTAATTTTAATTTTATGCCACCAGCGGAAAAGCCAAAAATATAATGAAAGTATTTGAACATGTTAAAATTGATCTTGGTTATGACGACCTTGTCGCAGAAACTACTGCAACTGGGCGAAAGTACGTTGACCCTGATGGGAATGCATATCCTTCTATTACTACCATACTTAGCATCTTAAGTGAAGAAGGTATCCAGGCCTGGCGCGCCCGTGTAGGTGAGGAAGAGGCTAACAAAGTTAGTCATAAAGCCTCTACACGTGGCACTGCAGTACACACAATTATTGAGGATTATTTAAATGGAAAAGATACTACAAAACATTTACCACATATTAGGCAAAGCCTGGCTAACGTTCGTCCTATCCTTGACAATCGTATCGGGAAAATCTTTGGCATTGAAACTCCTCTTTACTCTAAGCATCTTGGCTTGGCTGGCCGTTGCGATTGTGTAGCCGAATTTGATGGCGTGCCCTCAATCGTTGACTGGAAAACATCCAAACGCGTAAAGAAACACGAGAATATTTCTAACTACTTTGCACAAATGTCTGCCTACGCTATTATGTGGGAAGAACGAACTGGCATGCCAATTACTAATACCGTGGTTGTTATGGACGTCGATGATAATGAACCATTAGTGTTTAAAGAGCATCGTGATAATTACACTGAAATGCTCTTTGATACTATTCAAAAGTATAAACGACGACAAATGTTTGCCTAAACAGTGTACTTTTTAGGATAAACGTGATATAATCCTTATATAAAGGAAATATATTATGAATGTGATTTTAACGGATGTTGATGGTGTGTTGCTTAATTGGCAAGGTGCATTTGATGCTTGGATGATGCGTGAACACCGGCTCTTTGCCACAGGGAATGAACGTTCATATAAGCAGCGGGTACGGTTTGAAATGACTGAACCAGAAATTGAGAAATATATCCGAAGCTTTAATGCTTCTGCAAATATTGGATTCTTACCACCACTCTTTGATGCAGTACGCGGTGTAAAGAAGCTGCACGACGAGTTTGGTTATAAATTCCTTGTAATCACAAGTCTATCACTCAATCCATTTGCTCAGAAGCTTCGTACTCAAAACCTAGAATCAATCTTTGGTGCACACGTCTTTGAGGAATTCGTTTATCTTGACACAGGCGAAAATAAAAGAGACACATTAGAATGCTACGGACCTCTGTATCCCAACGCATATTGGATTGAGGATAAGGTGGCCAATGCAGTTGATGGTCGCGACATGGGCCTTAGATCTTTATTAATGAAACACATACATATTAAAGAAGAAGATGCACAAGGTATTCCAATTATGCCAAATTGGAAAGCCATTACCGAAGAAATCACTGACCCTATTCATTACCTATGAAACGTTTAATATATCAAGTTTATGTTGGAAAACCTAGCCGACTTTATGATCACTGTATTCAATCTGTTGTTGACTATTGTGGACGTCACGATATTAATCATATAGTACAGCGCACACCAATCTTAAAAATCAAGCCAGACGTATTTGCTACAAATCGTAGTAAGGAATCATATGAAAAGCATGGTGGATTTCTGCCCATCTATGAAAAAGAGAATGCCTTTTTAAGCTTAAAAGATTATGATCAAGTAGCAATTGTTGATGCAGATATTTGGATCCGTGATGGTGCACCGAATATCTTTGATGAGCTTGATGAGTCTTACGACTTTGGTGGGGTAGTCGAACGTGATATGCCAATCACTGATCAGTACCGATCAAAAATCATTAATTATTCTCGTATGCAATACGGTCATCTCCATAGCAACTCGGTAGACTTTAAACCAAACCAATCGGGGTTTGAGTTTATGAACATGGGTCTTATGGTCATGAATAAGAAAATCGATAAGTATTTACGTGGCGATACTCCTCGTGAGTTTATTACCAGGCCTGAGTTTAAAGATTTTGTTGACGGCAAAGGCGCTTGGAAATGGTCTACGGATCAAACGTTGCTAAACACTTGGATCCGTAAAGAAAAGATGAATATTAAACGCCTTGATTGGAAATGGAATGCTTTGTTTAAAGGTGTGCATGATGACAAGATTAAAGAAGCTTATTTTGTGCATTTTTTTCTTAAAGACAAATTACCTAACAGCGGTGAAAACGTAGAAGAACTAATGGATTTAGTTAAATGAAGTACGCAATATATCAGTTCTGGGAAGGCAATATTACATCAGGCAATAAAGCCGGTGTTGAGTTGATGAAGGAATACGCTAATAGGATAGGAGCAGAACACATATTCGAGCTCAATCCAAGTTGGCCAAATGTAAAAATAAAAAGAGAGAATTTAGGAAGATACAATCCACATTATGGTGCATTTAAACCTATCTTTGATACTGCATATGATGACTACGACTATATTCTCTTTTGTGATGCTGATGTAGTTCCTCGTAACACTCGCCAAAATATATTTGATGAGTTTGCTCAAATGGCCAATATTGAATTAGGCATTTGCGAAGAATGGATGCAACCAGAGTTTAGACAAAAATATAACATCGGTGGCATCAATAGTGCGAATGATAATAAGTGGCACGACCTTATCAGAGTTATGTATGGTCATGACATGGTAAAGGATGATAAAGGAAGACACCGAGTATTTAATTCTGGCTGTGTGATGTATAGTGCAGCTGGTAGAGTCAAAGCGCAAAATGTGTTTGTTGATTTTAAAGAATATGTGTCATTGATGCAACGAGGTGGTCTGCCTGCTTTTTATCAGGGTGATCAAAATTATTTGAATGCCATGCTTCCCTATTTTAACTGGGGTATTATGGATTATAAATGGAATAGTCAGATATTTTTTCAACCTGGAACAACTGGCGATAATAGACCAATAGCAGATTACACTGAGAACGCAAACTTTGTCCATGTGCAGCTTCGTGGTGCTGATAGCTATGATATGAATAAATTAAAGGAAGTTATTAAATATGATTAATTCAGAACTTGGACATTGCAAAGACGTAAAAGAATTTAATACGTCAATTCGTGAACAACAAGAAACAGCACATGGAGCTGAATACTGCGGTATCCATGATGCAATTCAAAAGTACTTGCCTGAGTGCAACTCTTATATGGAACTCGGCACCCATCAAGGAGGTACTGCGTCTGCCGCGTTGTTGTGTAATCCAACAGAAATTTGTTTAATCGACATTGACACATCTAGGTACAATAAATTCCTTAAGCCTTTAGCCGAAACATATTGCAAAGAAAACAATATCAAACTTGATGTGAGGCAGACGTCTTCTGTTGGTTTCGGTTCAGTGAATCCTACAGATATGCTTGTGATTGATTCATATCATCACCCTGACCATATGCTACAAGAATTAAAGTTGCACGGTACTAATGTAAAGAAATATATTGTTGCCCATGATACTAGCATAGTTAATGGAAAACCAAACGAATCACTTTTTAAAGTTCTACAAAAGTTTGCGCAAGCATGTGGTTGGACCATCATTGAACGAGAAACAAGAAATGTTGGTTATACGGTATTAAAGAAAAATGCCTAATATTATTCTACAACATTTTAATGGTGATCTAAGACCATTGGATGAGCTCTCGATTGAAAACATAAAAGCATATGCTAACTTAGTAAATGCCGATTATCGGTTAATAACAGGCACCCCATTTTTACGAAATGTAAAAGGTGCACCACAGGATCTTACTTCGCCGTTTCACAAATGCCATATGCTAGATTCAGAATTTGATGAATATGACCAAGTCTTAATGCTTGATATAGATATGTTTGCGCCAAAGGGTATGACTGAAAATGTATTTGATCTTGAAGGTGTTGGCCTTTACGCTGCAACACAAGTATCTTTGCATAATAAAATTGCTCGCTCTTATCCTAAACAAGCATCTCTCAACGCTCCATATTGGGGTGGTGCTATTTACAAAATGGATAGGGAACTTAGGAAAAATCTTAGGTCTCATCTCAAAGAAGATACAAAATGGATGCTGAATTATAATAGGCCATACCAATTTGAAGACGAAGGTGTAATGCATACGCTTGCATTTAAATCAAATTTAAAGCATGAAAGAAAATGGTATTTAAATCAGAAGTGGTGTCAATGTAGTTTTCTACCAAAACCAGAAAACGCAGGATTTATTCATGTGCGCACAAAAATAACACCGACTGGCCCTAAGAGAGAGAAGATTGAAAATTATAACTCGCTAGTCTCGCAAGGAATATTGTAATGATAAAAGTTTATTGGGGTGATATTCCAATGAATTTTGGGGATGTTTTAAACGCAAACCTTTTAAATTATTTGCAGATACCATTTGAACATTGTAATAAACCTGAAGACGCAAATACATTTATTATAGGATCAATTGCTCGGTTTGCATCAGCTAATAATAAGGTATTGGGGTCTGGCATTATTAAAATGGAAGAAAAAATAAATCCAAATGCCAATTTTAAATTTGTAAGAGGTCCGCTTACAAGGCAAGCTGTGTTAGACGCTGGAGGCAATTGCCCAGAGATATACGGTGATCCTGCGTTATTGTTGCCAGAATTTTGTGAAGAAAGCAACAAAGAATACAAAATAGGCATTGTCCCTCATTATAAAAATTACACAGATTTTAAAAGAAAATATCAAGATAAATTCCATGTAATTAATGTTGTGAATAAAGACCCTTTAATGGTTGCTAAAGAAATAACTAAATGCAAAAAGATAATTTCTTCTAGTCTTCACGGAATTATATGTGCCCATGCATATGGAATACCTGCTGCACGTATCGTAGGCAAGCATAAAGTATTTGGCGATGGCATTAAATTTGAGGATTATTATAAATCTGTAAATGCTGATTATGAATTATCTACAGTTGGTAATCCTAAATTTACTGATGCTAATTTACCAAATTTAGAAATAATAAAAGAATATTTACAAGACCTATAGGATATATTAAAATGAAAGCTTATATTATTACTTTGTTAGAAAATCAAGCATCGATGGCCGCGGCCAATCGTTGTATTGATTCACATAAAAAACTTGGTATTGATTTTCCTATTGAAATTTACGGTGCGACCAGGCCAAATCAGGTTGAGGCTACATTTAAAGTTTTAGAGTTTAATTGGACATATCCGTGGGACACACCACGTACTGATCTTAGATCCGGACTGAAATTAACCCCATACGCTACGGTGACTAAAGAGAATCGGATGGCGTGTTTCCTCAGCCATTATGGCCTTTGGTTAAAATGCGCTAGCACAGACGAACCTATTATTGTTTTAGAGCATGATGCTATATGGATCAAACGTCTTTTTATTGAACACGCATTAGATTCTAAGTACGGCATTATCGGACTAAACAATCCCATAGGTGCAACTCGCCGTGCAGATGTTTTTGATAGTCAAGTCCAAACAATGCGCGGCCTGAATTACGAAGAGGATAAAGTGCTGCCTGTTCCTAAAATTGATGCGTTTGATATTCCACAAGGCCTTGCCGGTAACTCTGCATATATAATTAAACCTGAAGCAGCAAAGCAATTAATTGGCATTGTCAACGAAGTTGGTGCGTGGCCTAATGATGCAGTCATGTGCCGCCAGCTGCTTCCTGGTGTATTAGGCGTGACAAGTAAATATTATACGAAGGTACAAGGTACCAAATCAACCACATCATTATGAATTCTTTCGTCATTACAATCTACGGCAATAAACAATCTGTGGCAGCAGCATCGCGATGCATGTTATCATCTAAAAGATTTGGTGTTAAATCATTTAACTTTTGGGCTACAGTACCCAAAGATGATCCAGTAAAACAACTTGCTGAGCTTGGCATTCCTACTACTAATTTTTATGAAAAATATTCTCGCCCTGAGAATTGCATGTCTGCATTTCTTTCTCATTATAGATTATGGGAGATTTGTTATAAGACAAGTAAGCCTATGATTATATTTGAGCATGATGCTGTAGTGGTTGACGACCTTCCAGTAAATGCTAAATTTGATAAGGTTATGAATATTGGTAAACCATCATACGGTAGATTCAACATACCAACATATCTTTCTGTAGGTCCATTAGTATCGAAGCCTTATTTTCCAGGTGCTCATGCATATATGATTAACCCAGATGGTGCAAAGGCTGTAATGGATAAAGCTAAGGAATGTGGTGGACCGACTGATATATTTTTAAGTTTAAAAAACTTCCCTTGGTTGCAAGAGTTTAATCCGTGGCCGGTTGAGTGCCGTGATTCTTTTACCACTATTCAGAATGAAACCGGTTGTTTAGCAAAGCACAACTATGTGAAAGAAACCTATGAAATTATCTAAACTATTCATTACCGGGTGCGACTGTAATACAGAATGGATGCTGCCGTGGTTTGTAGAGAACTTTAAGAAGCATAATCCAGACGCTCAATTAGTGATTTATGACTTTGGTATGCTTGGTGGATTATACCCAGAATTAAGAAAGTCGCTTCGTGGTAACCAAGACCATGGTTGGTTTAAAAAACCTGCTGCTATGCTTAACGCATCATCATTAGCAGATAAAGTTTGTTGGTTGGATACTGACTGCGAAGTACTAGGTGATCTAAGTTCTATCTGGGATCATGTTAAACCTGGAAAACTTACCATGGCAGTAGATATGCCATGGACTACAAGATCAAAAGAAAAATGGCATAACAGCGGGGTAGTAGTTTTTGAAGGTTCGCCTAACCCACCAATTTTAAAAACATGGGCAGAAGCCGTTGCCGTTAGCCCAATTCGTGGTGATCAAGAAGTTCTACATCTGTTAATAAAAGACGAATTAATGGAGATGATATATATTAACGATCTTCCAAGAAAATATAATGTGTTGAGGATAGATCATTTGGATAATACAGTACCCCAGAACCCAGTAGTACTACACTGGACCGGGCAAAAGGGTAAAGATCATATTAGGAGTTTGATGAATGTCTAGGGTAGTTCATGTAATTGGTAACGGCGATAGTGCTGATCTCTATAATAAATCCGAGCGAAGGGGTCTTAAGCTAGCGTGTAATGTGCCACCTTTTGAAGTAAATGGCATTTATGCCAGCTGTATCGTTGATTTTAAGATGATGAAGGCTATCACGGAAGGTGTGATCGATGTTCCAGGCGAATGGGTTCTTGGCTTTAGGCCTAAGGTTTGGATGGAAAAGAATCCAGCATTTTATATAAAACGGTCACCACAGATTAAAGAATTCTTTACAGTTAAACCAAAATATGTAGCTAATTACACTGATTTTAATTGTGGGCATATGGCAGTTTATTATGCAATTAAAAAGTTTAATCCAACTGAAATTAATATTTACGGATTCGATTCTATATTTGATATGAATTTAAGAAGCACATCTGATTTCTTTATGGTATCAGATAGGAAAGCTAATAATAATGTTAGATTAAATACTAATTGGAGACCTATTTGGGAAACGATGTTTAATGAATTTAATTCAATTCAATTTAAATTACATCATTTCCATGATAGCATTAAAATTAAAATTAATGATAATGTAGAGATAATTACATACGGAAAAAAGTAATACTTTCGTACTAAACTCAATCTTAGACGAAAGCACTACAGGATACTGTGTACTTTCCTGGTGGTTATGGTATAATGGTACCATACCAACCAACCAGGATACACCTATGAATGTAATCACGATCCGCGGCGGCCGTAAGTCCCAACGTGCGCTTGTTCAGTCTGCCATAGAGTTTAGTCTAAGCAAGTTACTGCCGCGGACAACTTCGCTAGACATCGAAGTTCGTCTAAATCATCGCATAGAAGGTGCAGAGGGGTTCTGCCTAGCTGAGGACCATAAGACATTCGAATTAGAGATAGATCCACGCATATCTGACAAGGACCTTGCACTCACAGTGTTCCATGAAATGGTCCATGTCCGTCAATTCTTCAAACGTCAGCTACGTGATGAGGCCTTTGGCAACGTAAAGACTTGGCTTGGCAAAATGTACAACGAGGACAAGGTCAAATACCTTAATTTACCTTGGGAAAAAGAGGCATTCAAGCTGCAAGAAGTTTTGTTTAAGCAATTTGCAAAACCACAGCCAGTAGCCAAACGTAAAGTACAAAACACACTATACACTTACTGATATATTATGAAAAGGGTAACCAATGTACACTATGCTAGAAAAGTCATATCCGATGAGCTCCGTGAAACGTTATATTTCTGTACCGGCATTGCTTCAAAAAAGACCAGAACCTCAGGATTCATCGAATTGCAATCAGGACCAATCACCGTCAAGATCGCCGGTTTTAAATCAATCACAGTCAACGAAGATCGCTGCACTTCTTCGTGGGAGGCCAAATTTGTAATAGGCCAACTAGCAGGTTTGGATATGTAATACTTTTGGATATAAATGCGCAATACCGCTAAAAAGTAGAAGAAAGTATTACAAAAAACTGTTTACATTCTGGCCAGTGTGTGTATAATAGAACCATACCAACCAAACAGAGGTGTTTAAAATGTTCAGAATCCCATCATTTTACCAAGAAGAAATTTCAATTAAAACCGCTGCTGATACCATCAAGCGTAGAGGCGGAAATGACCTGCTAGCAGGCATGGATATCATGGATAGCATGTGGTCTGACCATTGCGAATCTATGGAAGATGACGATACCTTTTTTAGTAGGTGGGCTTACGAGACTAATTGCTATAACACAGTCTACGATGGAATGTCAATGTTGTACAATAAATTTGGAGAAATAAAATGAGTAAAGTAAAACAAGCTTACGCGTTGGCTACAGAATTGTTAGCTGAAGTTGAGGATGGTTCCATTGACTTTGATGAGGCCTACGATAATATGTTGGCAACATATGCAATATTGTCAATTGATGATGTTGAGCAAATCTTCCATAACGTTATGGAAGTGGTCCGTGTAAGGAATTGGTTGAATTTTTAAATGGATTAGGAATGATTGAGCAAGTTATCCAGTACGGTTTATTGTTGAGCTTATTGCTTGGGCTATTAGTATTGGGTGCTCGATTAATATGGCAGTTACTGCTCCTACTCCTCAGCTTCTTTACATGTATCCTGTATGGATTACTGGTTGCGTTCTGTATGGTTGGTCTGTTTATACTCGTAGGAGCTTTGGTATGATTGCAAACTACTCCTTGTTGGTTGGTATTGACTTGGTTGGTTTCATTCGTATCTTAATGCACTAAAGTGTGTACAGATCAACCAGAACGTGTTATAATATAAACTTGATTTTAATAAAGGACTCTATATAATGTTAAGCAATCCAGCTGACCGTAAAAAACTTCTTGACTGCGTTCAGGAACTTTCAAATTCAATGCTACGCGCAGAGGCCGAAAAGAGCCTACAAAAAGAAGCTATTGGCGATATCGCAGAGGACTTGGATATTCCTAAGAAGTATATAGCCAAGATTGCGGCAATATACCATAAACAAAACTATAGTCAGGTTCAGTCCGAACTTGATGATATCAATGCACTATATGAAGCAATCACTGCACCAACTTACGTTAAGTAAATAATGCATAAATAAATAGGTTGCGGGTTGCGTCCTTAGCTCAGTCGGATAGAGCAACGCCCTTCTAAGGCGTTGGTCGGGAGTTCGAATCTCTCAGGACGCACCATTTAAGTTTATTTACTCAAGATCATCAGAACCATATTGGAGAGTGTTTCTGATGATCTTGAGTAAATAAAATTTTAGTATTACATTTCTAGCGTAATCATGAAAATGTAATACTTTCGGATATAAATGCGTAAATATGTGCAAATGAGTACTTTTGACATATTTACTTTTCGGCCAGCCGTGGTATAATAGAACCATACCAACCAAACGGAACAAACAAATGAAAAAAAGTCACTAAAATCCAAGTTTTGCATTATGTAAATCGGAGTTCGATCCCTGTTAAGGGACACCATATTGAAACATATTAGACGCCCACCCTATGTGGTTATAGGCAGGTAGTTGCGATTCTAACCAAATCGCTTTATAGTATGTTTCTATATGGTTATAGATAGTTAATACGGTGCGTTCATATAATGGTCATTATCCTGGATTGTCTATCCAGAGACGGGAGTTCGATTCTCCCACGCATCGCCAAATATAAACTC
>Ga0075108_10000155_pt1 | contig 40926 bp, 36 predicted proteins | sample AntAceMetag02UK1_FD_69797 | JGI IMG/M metagenome (GOLD analysis project Ga0075108, IMG submission 69797) | Saline lake microbial communities from Ace Lake, Antarctica - Antarctic Ace Lake Metagenome 02UK1 | ecosystem: Environmental > Aquatic > Non-marine Saline and Alkaline > Saline | place...
GATACAATAAAACCAAGGGTTTCCCTTGGTTTTCATGCTATATGTTGCTTCTCGGGAACCCATAAATACTGGGTGCGAAACTTGAGATAGGAAAATTAAAAAATTCGGCTCGTGCTTAATCCGAAAGTAATTTTATAACTCGGACGCTACTATTCATAAAAAGACGTTATGCACAAGTCAAAAAAAAATCAAGAAACATCGAGAGAAAAATCAAACACCGAGAACTTCCTTTCGATGAATAATTGCCCACTTATGAATTTCTGCAATGATAGGTTCAATACTAAGACCGTGTTCAGTCAATGAATAAACAACTGAATTTCCTGCAACTGTACTTTTTGAATTGTAAACCATTTTATTCATTTCCAAGTATCTCAATTCCTTAATTAAAACTCTTGGAGTAATTGTTTTCAATTCTAATTTTAATTCAGAGAAACGTAGTGGCCCTTCACATAAGGTAGCTAAAATGGCACCTCGCCACGTACCACCAATTAATTCTAAAACATCGTGGACATCGCGAGAACGAATTTTTTTTTCTTTACTTTTCATTTTGGTATCCTAAAAGGTAGTTTCGTTTATTGTCAAAGATAGTATTAATTAGATACCAACCTCTTTCTTTGGCACAATAATTAAAACATATAAAGATGAAACATTTTAAAAAAGATGACACGATACTTTTGTTAATCGACCATCAAGTAGGAACCATTGAATGGTGTACAAACCGAGAACGAGAAATGATCGTAAGCCGTACAAATGCATTGGCAAAAATGGGAAAGCACTAGGAATGCCAATTGTGCTTACCAGCAGTCAAGAAGAAAATGCTCAAGGCTTGTTAATACCTGAACTTCGGGAATTATTACTGAAAACAGAACACAGGACTGGGAAAAAATTTTTGAAGGGAAGGAAACTAAAAAATTCAGCGTTGTCGTATTAGATAATAATTCTGGAATAGAACCCAGTAATATACTAGAGTTTAGATATGAGGACCTTGAAAAGGATTTTGAAAATCCGGTAGAACTAAGGAAAATAGATATTCATAACTATCCCGTATTTGGATTTGTTTTTACCGAAACCAATGCCAGCAATGAAAAAGAGCTACAGGATATACTTACTTCTAACTTAAAAAAATATATAGTAGTAAAGGAATAAAACGATCATAACAACAGATTAAACAAACCGCATTTAAAAATGAATTGGATTATAGTCATCGTAGCAGGCCTTTTTGAAGTAGCTTTTGCAGCCTGTCTAGGAAAAGCAAAAGAAGCTATGGGCACAGAAGCACTCTATTGGTACATTGGGTTTTTAGCCTGTTTGTCCATCAGCATGCTTTTACTTGTGAAAGCAACTCAAGAATTACCGATCGGCACTGCTTATGCTGTTTGGACCGGAATAGGTGCGGTTGGAACAGTACTCTTGGGTATTCTGGTATTTAAAGAGCCGGCTACTTTTTGGCGGCTGTTTTTTATTTCAACATTAATAGCTTCTGTAGTTGGCTTAAAAATAGTGTCGAACTGACAGCACATTGTTGAATAAAAAAGAAAATAAGGTGTAAACGTTCTGCATCTGACTGAATACCTTTTGAAAATAAAGTAAATAAAAGGTGTCCCGGACAATCAAAATTACGAAAACAGGAAATACACTAAGGTATTTAAAAATTACCTGCCAAGTGCCGTCCCAAAACCCTGTCCTTTTATTCTTTAACTTTAGGGAGATATAAATACAACTTAATGGCTCTAGTTTAGTTTAACATTGTTATTTCTGTTAAAATCAAAAAAATAGGGTCTTTAGTTTACTAGAAATGAGAAAATCCGATTATTCCCTTTAGGGTCAGGGTAAGAATGATGGGGTTTTCGGCCTTTTGTTCTTTCCCCGACCTACAAGGGAGCAAAAAAAGCAGAGAATCAGAAGTAATTAGTATCATATCTATTTTAAACTAGAGCCAACTTAATCAATAGCCCGCACATCCATCTTGTACCCCAGTAAGGGACAAAAAATCCAATAGTCCTCTCACATGAACTCTTTTTCCTATTTTTGGTACACATATTAAATTATTGGGTTGAACTGTCCTAAAACAGAAAGTTTACAAAAGGGAGTTTAAGATATTGGAAGAAGATGGAATAGCAACTTTTCAAAAAATAGAAAGAGAAAATGTGTACGTAAATAGTAGATTAAGCGAACTATTGAAAACACCCTCAGCACCACATATTTGAACGCAATTAACCTTAAAATAGCACAAAGTATGGTGATAAACCTCACCAGTTCTAAATTTATATTATTTCCCTATTCCCTATTAAAAGTAGCCGTCGGGCCAAATTCCACGCCAGATACCCACAAGGACAAGGATATTATAAAAGTTGGGATACGATGCTTTTTGATGAACAGGGAAAAAGAACCACGAGCTTCCAAAAACAAAAAAACCTGCTAAAAAACCAAAACAAAATGTCCAAAATAAACATACAAGGCCTAAAATGGGATGCCAAATCCTCTTTTCAGCGCGGCCCTGCCAAAGCACCTGCATTAATCAGAAAAGCACTTTACAGCGATTCCATGAACCTATATTCGGAAAATGGGATTTCCATAGTAAACGAGGCCATTTCGGACAAAGGCGATTTTGATATTTCGGAGTATTTCGATATTGAAAAAATTACCCGTGAACATCTGAGCACTGGTAACAAGATACTGTCTTTGGGAGGCGACCATTCGGTTACCTTTCCCATCATTAAGGCCTATCATGAGCAGCACCCAAAACTGGATATTTTACATATTGATGCCCACGCAGACCTCTACCACGAATATGAGGGCGACCCCTATTCCCATGCCTGCCCTTTTGCGCGCATTATGGAAAACGGTTTTGCGGTGCGTTTGGTGCAGGTAGGCATCCGCACCTTGAATCCGCATCAGGCAGCGCAGGCAAAAAAATATAAAGTGGAACTACAGGAAATGCGGCATTTAGACCTCAAGGCCGTTCCAAAATTTGAAAATCCACTCTACATTTCTTTGGATATGGACGGCTTTGACCCTGCCTTTGCGCCCGGGGTCTCTCATCACGAACCCGGCGGACTCTCATCCAGACAGGTTATAGATTTGATACAGAACATACAGACCCAAGTCGTTGGCGCCGATATCGTAGAATACAATCCCGATAGGGATTTTCAGGACATGACCGCCTATCTGGCCGCAAAAATGATGAAGGAACTTTTAGGCAAAATGATGGAAAAGTAATAGTAGTACTTCTAGAAGAAAGAACTGGTTGATGGTGTTTGACTTCCAGACAATCATAGGGACGACTCCCTAAGGCCAAGTATTGGTTTCACGTGCTTATAACCCTATAAGAATCAACAACTCTTAAGGTCATTAAAGGCCTTTTAACCCAGACCTAGAAATTAAACCCTTATCAAATAAAAAACAAGCGGCATTGAGCCCGTTTTGAAACAAGGATTTTGGTATCTTTCCACCTGCAAGCGCACAACAAGGTTTAACTGTCTATCACGGATAAGTTTATCGTAGTTTCTTCCTAATTTTAGGGAAGGCCAAGACACAAATGCAAAATAAATAAGAACCATGCACATCCCATTATTACAGGACATTCTGGTGCTTTTAGTGTTTTCGGTAGTCATTGTATTTATCCTTAGGCGCTTAAAACTACCTTCGGTTATAGGTTTTTTAATTGCCGGTGTCATTATTGGCCCTTATGGTCTAAGCTTGGTGCAAGAGGTAGAGCAAGTAGAGATCCTGTCCGAAATCGGAGTCATCTTGCTGTTGTTCGTTATTGGCATGGAACTGTCCATAAAACAATTGGCGTCCATAAAAAAAACCGTGTTTATAGGTGGCTTTTTGCAGATGGGCATCACCCTGCTAGTAGCTGGTCTTATCTACTACTTTTTAGGAAATCCTTGGAACGAATCGGTATTTATTGGTTTTCTATTTTCCTTATCAAGCACGGCCATTGTCTTGAAAACGTTGCAAGATCAACGGGAAATGAATACCCCACATGGCAAGAATGCCCTGGCCATTTTAATTTTTCAGGACATTATTGTGGTTCCCATGATGCTGATCACCCCTTTGATAGCGGGCGACTCCGGTGACCTTAGTACCAGTGTACTAAGTTTGCTACTAAAAGCGGCCGCGGTCATTGTCCTTACGATTTTACTTGCCCGTTATGTAGTACCGGAACTGATGCACGCCGTGGCAAAGACCAACAGCAAGGAACTATTTTTACTGCTTACCGTTACCATCTGTTTTGCAGTGGCCTTTATAACCTCCGAAGCCGGACTTTCTTTGGCCTTGGGAGCCTTTATGGCGGGACTCATCATTTCAGAATCGGAATACAGTTACCAGGCCACCAGCGTAATACTGCCGTTCAGGGAACTTTTTATCAGCTTCTTTTTCGTGTCGATAGGAATGCTGCTCGATCTGACTTTTTTCTTTGAAAATATTTGGACCATCAGCTTCTTGGTGCTGGCGGTGTTTATAATAAAATCCTTGGCGGCGTCCATAGCGGTCGCTGTTTTAAAGTATCCTAAGAAGACGGTAATCCTCACAGGGCTTTCGCTTTTCCAAGTGGGGGAATTTGCATTCATCCTTTCCAAAGTGGGTATTGAGTATAATCTACTGGATGAAGAGACCAACCAGTACTTTTTATCCATTTCCATTGTATCCATGCTACTTACGCCCTTTGTGATTATTTTCTCAGAAAATATGGCCAACAAATTTATCGGCGTTTCTCAGAAATTAGGGTATTTGAACACTAAGAATCCACATGCCGAATTGGAGGAACTCCCTGGCACGGAACTCAACAACCATCTGGTCATCATTGGTTACGGGATAAATGGAAGTAACCTCGCCAAAGCGGCAGCAGACAGTAATATCCCTTATGTAGCCATTGAAATGAATGCCGAAACTGTAAAACGGGAACGAAAAAAAGGGGTGCCTATTCTCTTTGGGGATGCCACCCAAGACCATATTTTAGAAAAGGTACATCTTGAAGATGCAAGGGTAGCGGTCATTGCCATATCTGACAACCACGGTACTAAAATGGCCATAAAGAACGTCCGCGCGCATTCAGAATCACTCTATTTGGTGGTGCGTACAAGATATGTAAAGGAAACTTCCGAACTCATAGCCCTTGGCGCCGATGTGGTAATACCCGAAGAGTTTGAGACCTCGGTGCAGATATTTTCCCGGGTGCTCCAAAACTTTTTGATTCCCGAAGATGATATTGAGCACATTGTTGAAAAGGTACGGGCGGACAATTACCAACTCTTTAAGGACGACCAAAAACGCCCCACAACATATAGGGCGAAAAACCATCCCGAATTTCATATTACCTGCTTAAAGATAACGTCGGACAGTAATAAGTTTTTGGGGAAACCTTTAGAAGAATTGCAGCTCAGGGCCAAATACGGGATTAACATCCTAGGCATCATGCGAAAAGATGTCATCTTGGAGGCCATAAGTCCCGAAGATCATTTAAAACAGCACGATATTCTCTACATACAAGGCAACCCCCATGATGTTGAATATTTTCACAAAGTGATTAAATAGCCATTCCGGTTATCAATAGCGTAGCATAAATTACGTTTTACCTAGGTGGTAGCAGGAGATATAAGCTTTATAAGCTTTTTTCAATCACTCAAAATTGTTTCATTTTCTCAAATAATTTCATCAGAACTAAGAGCCAATCCCCTCCTCGGAGGCGGTGTCCTGAGCATGCCAAAGTAGGTTAGGGGTGGGTTTACCCGTTCTCAATTTCACTATAAATCCCATACGATTGCCAACTCTTTTTTTAGTTTTTCGACAACTGGCATTAAGCATAATTTAAGCCTCTTTTGAGTTGTTCAACATAGAACCCACCCCTCAATCCCCTCCCGAGAGGGGAGCTCCTTTCTGATTGGATTTACCAGATGACAAAATTTAAACGCAATCCCTTCTAACAAAAATCGGATTATCCTTATATTAATGCTAGAATCAGAAGTTAAACAAAACACCATGCCCTACATTTCCTCTTTCAGCATCAACACCGAAAAAACCAGTCCCTTCCCCTATTCCATTGCTGCCGTGAAATTCGCCAAGAATATTACGCCTAAAACACCTGTAACCTTTATTATCGGCGACAATGGCACGGGGAAGTCTACCTTGTTGGAACTGCTCGCCTACCGTTTACAACTGCCCCACATGGATGGTTCCAGCTACAGCAAAAAGGGATTTGAAGCAGCCAAGACCTTATTGCCATATCTAGAACTGACTTGGAACTTAGAACGAAGCGTGGGGTTCTTTTTCAGGGCAGAGGACTTTGGAAACCTCATCAACAGTATAGATAGGCAAGATGGCAAGCTGCATAGTTTTATGGCCGACCTGGAAGGCGAAGTTCCAGATCATATCATTCAGGAAATGAAGGACAGCGCCAACCACCAGATCTATCACATGCGAAAAAGTTACGGACAAGACCTACAGTCCTTTTCCCATGGGGAAGCCTACCTAAAAATTATGCAGGAGAAAATTACGAATCGCGGTATTTTCCTTTTGGATGAACCGGAAGCAGCTTTATCGCCCTTAAAACAATTGTCCCTACTCTATTTCATTCAAGAACATTTGCAAAATTTTACTTCGCAGTTTATCATTGCAACCCATTCGCCCATGCTAATGGCCTATCCCGGCGCAACAATCTATGAAGTAAATGAAGACGGCATGAAAGAAGTAACCTTGGAAGAAACTGAGCACTACTCCGTTACCAAATCTTTTTTGAATAATCCGGAAATCTATTTGCGGCATTTAAAATGAAGGAAGTTCTCTACCTCTCTCCTAAAAAGCCAAAGCTGCGAGGGCAGTAAGCGAGTTGATGCCGAGGATCAGAAGGTATTCTGTGGTGTGCTCAATGATTTATCCAATTGCCTTGGTCAGTAATGCACGGGAACGTTAGTTTTAGAAAGTCTAAATTGCTCGTTTGTCGATTTTAAAAAAATCGGCCAAACTAACATTCTTAACTTTTTACCTCTTTTGCTTTTTAACTCGAGTTTACAGCATAAGCTCAAATTTAGTATTTTTGAAAGTAAAGTAGGAATAATGAATCTACAGGCCGAAAAAATAGAACTCGCAAAATTATTGCCAAGCACAGATAACCCCAAGGTTATTGTCGCTATTAAAAATATCTTCAAGAAAGAGAAAGTTTCCGATTTTTGGGATGAACTATCCCCGCAACAACAACAGGAAATAAAAGAAGCTACTGAACAAATAAAACATGGGATGACAGTAGATTATGACGCTTTTATTGCATCTCACAAATAAGTATGCGAAACGTAGTCCTTTCAAAAAAGGCTGAAGAAAAGTTAAATTCTTTGTTTGACTATTTGGTTCTGCATTGGTCTGTAAAAGTGAAGTCCAACTTCATGGAAAAATTGGTTAAAAATGTTGAAACCATAAAAAACAATCCTGAAAGTTTTCCTGAATCCGAAAAGCAAAAAGGGCTGAGAAAATGTGTGGTTACCAAACACAATGCTATTTTCTACCGTTTTGATGACCATAAAATTTAAATTCTTACCATTTTTGATGCCAGACAACATCCTAAAAAATTAAACAAAGACCTAGAATAAATTCCGTATCCCCTAAAACCATTAAATTAGTCGCTATAAACAACCCTATTTAATGGCCAATACTTTTATAAAATACCTAAAACTTCATAAGGTATCGCTTCTATTGGCCCTGTTGAGCATCGTTTTCTATTACGCTTTTGCCTACCATTTGGAGCGCACGGATTTCCCAAAACTCCTAGCCCTCTTTGCCGCCCTGTTCCTTTTGTGTTATAAATTGATACAGTTTGAAAAATGGAATTTTAAGCTGCTCTTGGCAGTCGGTATCCTATCAAGACTTGTGTTTCTGCTTACGGAACCGAACCTCTCACAGGATTTTTATCGGTTTATATGGGACGGGGAACTGGTCCGTAATTTTATAAATCCCTACTTAGAAGTCCCCGATACGCTTATTTCCCAACCCGACCTCGTTATTCAAAATGCGGAGCAACTCTACCAAGGCATGGGCAGTTTAAGTGCGAAACATTTCAGCAATTATCCGCCCCTAAACCAACTGTTCTTTGCGCTGGCAACATTTTTAGGCGGAAAAAGTATCCTTGGTTCGGTCATTGCCCTACGCGGTATCATCGTTCTGGCAGATATAGGCATCTTCTATTTTGGGCGTAAATTACTAAAGCGGCTCAACCGCTCCCCACACTTGATTTTTTGGTATTTCCTAAATCCTTTGGTCATCATAGAACTTACGGGGAATCTCCACTTTGAGGGTGTAATGCTGTACTTTTTCGTCTGGGCCATGTATTTACTGGCTATCCATAAATGGCAATGGGCAGGCGTTGTGTTGGCCTGTTCCATATCGGTTAAATTGGTGCCGTTGTTATTTTTGCCCCTGTTCCTAAAGCATTTCAGTCTTAAAAAAAGTGTGCTGTTTTACACCATCATAGGTATAACTTCGGTCGTATTTTTTGTCCCTTTTTACACCTCGGAATTCATCCATAATTATTCCAAAACGATCGGACTCTGGTTTTCTAACTTTGAATTTAATGCTGGATTATATAACGCTGTGAAGCAAATAGCTGTTCAGTTCGATAGCAAACCGTGGGAACTCATTAAAATCTACGGTAAAATCACGCTAATAATAACAGTTTTGATTGTGCTACTGTTTACTTTTCTTAGAAAAAACCAAGACCTGCGAGTTTTACTCTCCTCTATGATGTGGGTGCTTACGTTGTACTATTTTCTTTCCGCTACCGTGCACCCATGGTATATTATTTTCTTGGTAACGCTTTGTATTTTCACTTCCTATAGATATGCCTTACCATGGTCCGCAGCTGTAGTATTAAGCTATTTTGCCTATTCCCAGCCGGACTTCCAAGAACATTTAGGACTGCTTGCCATTGAGTATAGTGCAGTATTTGGGTGTTTTATATATGAAATTGTTACACATCGCAACAAATCCTGAACTATTTGTATTTTTTTTCGTCTGCTTTAGGATAATTCGATAATAATTGTACTTTTGATGCATAATGAGAACAAAGGCACATACATATACTTCTAACCAGAACTTTGTTTCGGTCGGTACTTTTGTTCCCACACGTCGTCGCCCGTAAGGGTACGAACTATTTTATGGAAATAGGTGAGTCCATTTCCGCACAGGCAAAATCAATTTATTTTTTACTTTTAAAACCCTATAGCAATGAAACTTGTTGTTGCTAACGAATCACATTTTAAATACGCCCAGATTATTTGCGATACCATTGAGGAATCTGCGAAGGTCAGAGGAACCGGAATCGCAAAACGCACACCGGAATACATCCAAAAAAAATTGCAGAACGGCAATGCGGTTATCGCCTTGGAGGGCGACACCTTTGCTGGGTTTTGCTATATTGAAGTTTGGGGACACGGGAAATACGTAGCCAATTCCGGACTCATCGTTCACCCCGATTTTAGGGGCGAAGGTTTAGCAAAAAGAATTAAACAGCGCATTTTTGACCTCAGCAGGGAAAAATTTCCCGATGCCAAGATATTTGGTATTACCACCGGATTGGCCGTAATGAAAATTAACTACGAGCTGGGCTACAAGCCTGTTACCTTTTCCGAACTAACGGACGACCCAGAATTCTGGAAAGGCTGCCAAACCTGCAAAAACTTTGACATCCTTACCCGAACGGAACGTAAATTATGTCTCTGCACAGGTATGCTGCACGATCCCAAGGCAAAACCGGAGGTAAAAAAGAAGGTAAACGGGAAGGCTTTTCAGCGATTGAAAAGTATTAAGGAGAGTTTGTTTTTGAAAAAAATTAAAAAATAGTTAAGAGTGCAGAGGTATAAGTTATGAGTTGCAACTATTGATAACTATGAACTCAAAACTCATAACTAAAACGAAAATAACAATAGTATGAAAAAGCTTGTTTTAGCCTACAGCGGCGGATTGGACACCAGTTACTGCGCCAAATATTTATCGAAAGAAAAAGGATACGAGGTACATGCGGTAAGTGTGAACACAGGTGGATTTTCGACAGAAGAAATAAAGAACATAGAGGATAAAGCACTAGAACTTGGCGCAACCTCCTACACCTCTATCGATGCGGTACAGACCTTCTATGAAAAGGTGGTGAAATACCTCATTTTTGGGAACGTTCTAAAGAACAATACTTACCCCTTATCCGTTAGTGCGGAACGTATTGTCCAAGCCATCGAAATCGTGAACTATGCCAAGAAAGTGGGTGCAAAATACATTGCCCACGGCAGTACCGGCGCAGGAAACGATCAAGTCCGTTTTGATATGATATTCCAAATTATCGCTCCAGAAATAGAAATCATCACTCCGATTCGGGATAACAAACTGTCCCGAGAAACGGAGATTGCCTATCTAAAGGAAAACGGTGTAGAATATCCTTGGGACAAAGCGAAATACTCCATCAATAAAGGACTTTGGGGCACCTCCGTTGGTGGGGAAGAAACACTAACCTCGGAAAAACCCTTGCCAGATAGCGCCTATCCGAGCCAATTACAAGAAAAAGAGCCTTCGGATGTAAAACTGACCTTCAACAAAGGAGAATTGGTAGCCATAAACGGGGGAAATGATACTCCGGTAAACAACATTGAAAAACTGGAAACTATGGCCAGCAGATACGCCATTGGCCGGGATATTCATGTGGGCGACACCATTATAGGCATAAAAGGCCGAGTCGGTTTTGAGGCCGCGGCTGCCTTGATCATTATTAAAGCGCACCACTTATTGGAAAAACATACCCTAACCAAATGGCAGCAGTTCCAAAAAGAGCAACAAGGTAATTTTTACGGAATGTTACTGCACGAAGGCAATTATTTAGATGCCGTAATGCGTAATATAGAAGCCTTTTTAACCGATACCCAAAAAACAGTTTCGGGCGATGTATTTGTAAGTCTTTACCCTTTTCAATTTAGATTGAACGGCATCTCATCCCCACACGATTTAATGAACGCTTCCTTTGGTAGCTACGGCGAAATGAACAAAGGCTGGACCGCGGACGAGGCCAAAGGTTTCATTAAAATACAATCCAACGCAGGGAAGATTTATGGGTATGTGAACAGCCCCCTAGCCCCCTAAGGGGGAACTGAGTAGGGTTGATTTAAGTATCCAGCTGGCAGTAGCGTTTGGCAGTAACTTTTTAGCTCTTGAGGAAATATGAAACAAAAACACACCAATGTCAAAATTAAATATAATTCTTAGCCTATTCTATTTGTGTTTGATTTTTGTGTTTGAATTTGAATTCTGAAGATATGATCAAAGCAGGAATAATAGGAGGTTCAGGATATACGGGTGGGGAACTGATTCGTATTTTATTACACCATCCGGCAACGAAAATCGATTTTGTGTACAGCACCACACGGGCAGGGAAAACCTTGGCATCGGCACATCCAGATTTATTGGGGCAAACGGACATGACTTTTACAGGAGATGTAAACTGGAATGTCGATGTTGTTTTTCTCTGTTTGGGACATGGGAATTCGACCAAATTTTTGAAGGAACATCCGTTTTCCAGCCATACAAAAATCATCGATCTCAGTAATGATTTCAGGTTACATGCCGATGCCAATTTTGAGGGAAAGCACTTTATCTACGGACTACCGGAACTCAACAGAACACAAATAGAGGACGCCCAATACATTGCCAATCCAGGGTGTTTTGCTACCGCTATTCAACTGGCATTACTGCCCTTGGCAAAAGCGGAAAAACTAATCTCGAACGTTCATATCAACGCAGTTACGGGCAGCACGGGAGCAGGCGTTACTCCGTCCGAAACATCCCATTTCAGCTGGCGAAACAATAATGTAAGCGTATACAAACCCTTTACGCATCAACATTTGGGGGAAATTAAGGAGAGCCTTACCTCCTTTCAAAAAGATACGGGCAAATTGTTCTTTCTCCCAAATCGAGGAAATTTCACTAGGGGGATTTTTGCTACCGCTTACACACATTTTGAAGGAAGTTTGGAAGACGCGAAAATGCTGTACAGGAAGTTTTACGCAAATGCAATATTTGCTCAGGTGTCAGAACATCCTATACATCTAAAACAGGTGGTAAATACGAATCAATGCCATATTCATTTACACAAACATGAAGACCAGTTGTTGATTACCTCTGCCATAGATAATTTATTAAAAGGCGCATCTGGACAAGCAGTACAAAACATGAACCTGATTTTTGGACTGGAAGAGGATCTGGGGTTGAATTTAAAAGCGGGGGTGTATTAGCCCCCTCTAACTCCCCCAAAGGGGGAGAACATTTAAACGGTCATAGGAAATTAAGGTTTAAAATTGAAATTTGCTTACAAAATATTTTTTTAACTTAAAAACACGCTACTCATTCCCCCTTTGGGGGTTAGTGGGCATATATTATGAAAATAGCAATCATAGGAACGGGTAATCTAGGATTATCCATAGCAAAAGGAATTTTACATAGCAATGGGGCCACCAGTATGTACCTCACCAAACGGAATACGGGCGGTATCTTGGATTTTGAGAAATACGGAAACGTTACCGTTACTTCGGACAATGCGGAAGCGGTCAAAAATTCGGATATTCTGATTTTTGCGGTTCAACCGGGGCATTTCGCCAAAATATTAGAAGAAATCAAACCCTTATTGACAGAAAATCACGTCATTATTTCGACAATAACTGGTTTTGGCATCGACAAAATGGAATCTATTCTGGGCAGTGATAAATACATTGTTCGTAGTATGCCAAATACCGCGATTTCCGTAGCCAAGTCCATGACCTGTATCTGCAGTAACGAAATGGGCAAAAAACGAATTGAACTCGCTAAGGCTATTTTTAACCGAATGGGGCATTCCATGGAAATCCCCGAAAGCCAAATGCAAGCCGCAACGGTCATCTGCGCCAGCGGCATCGCCTTTTGGATGCGATTGATGCGCGCTACGACGCAGGGAGCTATACAATTAGGATTCGATGCCAAGGAAGCACAGGAATTAGCGATGCATACCTGTAACGGCGCTGCGCAGCTCTTGATCGAATCGGGCAACCATCCCGAAGAGGAAATCGATAGGGTAACAACCCCAATGGGCTGCACTATACAAGGCTTGAACGAAATGGAAATACAAGGCCTAAGCTCTTCCTTGATTCAAGGAATTGTGGCCTCTTACAATAAGATAACGGAGTTTAAACAAAAATAGCTTTTCGCTAATCGCAATACGCCCTGCGCAACTAGTTTGCTGCAAAAGCGTTTAGCGAAAAGCGTTCAGCGAAAATCAGAAAAAATGAATTTATTCGACGTATACCCACTATACAACGTAACCCCCGTTTCCGCCAAGGGAATTATAGTTACCGATGATGAAGGTCAAGAATATATGGATTTTTATGGCGGTCACGCCGTGATTTCTATCGGGCATTCACATCCGCATTATGTGAAACGATTGAAGGAGCAATTGGACAAAATCGGCTTTTACAGCAACGCGGTGCAAAATCCGTTACAGGTGGAACTGGCAACCAAATTAGGTCAACTTTCCGGTTGTGAAAACTACAATCTGTTTTTGTGTAATTCCGGTGCAGAGGCAAATGAAAATGCGCTTAAAATGGCATCGTTCCAGACAGGAAAATCAAGGGTCATCGCCTTTAAAAATGGTTTTCATGGGCGGACATCCGCTGCCGTTGCGGTTACTGATAATGAAAGCATCAACGCACCTTTGAACAAGCAACAAAAAGTTACGCTTCTTCCCTTGAACGATATCGTATCCTTCCAGACGGAAATCGAAAAAGGCGATGTCTGCGGGGTCATTATCGAAGCCATACAAGGGGTTGGCGGCTTAGACGAACCAACGACAGAATTCTATCAAGAAATCGCCAAATTATCCAAAGAACACCATGTCGTATTGATTGCGGACGAAGTGCAATCAGGCTTCGGTAGAAGTGGAAAGTTCTTCGGATTTCAGCATCACGGCATTGAACCCGATATTATTTCCATCGCAAAAGGAATGGGCAACGGTTTCCCTGTCGGGGGAATTCTGATTCATGAAGTCATCAAAGCTTCCTACGGACTCTTAGGCACTACTTTTGGAGGAAATCATTTGGCCTGCGCAGCGACCATGGCCGTTCTAGAGGTTTTGGAGAAGGAAAACCTCCTGCAAAACGCAACGGAATTAGGGAACTACTTTGCTGAAAAAGCAAAAGAAATTCCAGAAGTAAAACGCGTAAAAGGTCGTGGCTTGATGTTGGGCTTGGAATTCGGTTTTGAAGTCTCGGAGCTACGTAAAAAGTTGATTTACGACCAACATTTATTTACCGGCGGGGCAAAAGATAAGCATGTGTTGCGTATTTTACCGGCGCTAAATATTACCAAGGAGGATTTGGATGTATTTTTTGAGAGATTAGTGAAAGCGTTAAAATCCCCCTAGCCCCCAAAAGAGGAATATGCTTACTCGGACGATTTAAAAGCGGGTTGTTGAATGAAAGGAATTAGAAGTAAAAAACTTAAATACAAATGTCAAAATCAAATACAAATCCCATTTTATTGAAATTAAACCTAATGTGCAGGGCATGCTTAAGCTTTTAAAAAATAGATTGCCGCCTTCGCGAGAATGACATTACCCTAACTATGAACTACCTATCTATAAAAGACATCGACTCCCTGTCCGAATGGGTTTCGGAAGCGATAATATTAAAAGAAAATCCGAGGGCGCATAAATCCCTTGGAGAAGGAAAAACGATTTGTCTGCTGTTTTTTAACAATAGCTTGCGAACACGTCTCAGCACCCAAAAAGCGGCAATGAACTTAGGTATGGAAGTGATGGTCATGAACTTTGGCAGCGAAGGTTGGCAATTGGAATACGGTGACGGCGTGGTTATGGACCAAGGAAAATCGGAACATATAAGGGAGGCCGCCCAGGTAATTTCCCAATATGCGGATATGGTTGCTATCCGCTCCTTTGCGGAATTACTGAATAAGGGAGAGGACGAAGCCGAACTGGTATTGAAAGGTTTTGCGAAGTTTGCGACGATACCCGTGGTAAACATGGAAAGTTCCGTTGGCCATCCCTTGCAGGCACTTGCCGATGCCATTACCTTGGCGGAACATAAATCCAAAGCTAAACCCAAAGTGGTACTTTCATGGGCACCCCATCCTAGAGCATTGCCCCATGCGGTGGCAAATTCCTTTGTGGAAATGATGCAGCTACAAAATGCCGATTTTGTGATTACGCATCCAGAAGGGTATGAACTTGATGCTAGAATTACGAAAGATGTGAGAATTGAGCACGACCAGAAAAAAGCTTGTGAAAATGCGGATTTTATCTATGTAAAAAACTGGAGCAGCTATTCTGATTACGGGAAGGTTTTAAATGAAGATTTAGATTGGATGATGACCCCCGAGAAGTTGGGCAAGGCTAAATTTATGCATTGTTTGCCGGTTCGCAGAAATGTGGTGGTGGAAGATGCTGTTTTGGATGGGGAGCAGTCCTTGGTCATTGAGCAGGCGAATAATCGGACTTATGCCGCGCAGGTGGTTTTGAAGAAAATATTGAGCGCAGCCCCCTAGTCCCCAAAGGGGGAATAGATTATGAAATACGGCGTTAGAAGTACATAAAAGGATAACTCAGACCTCGGTCCGCTATCGTGCCATAAGTGGGGAATGCTTACTCGGATGTAAAATGACATAAAATAATGAGGAAACTAAAGGATAAAGTTTGTATTATAACTGGTGCTACAAGTGGCATGGGCAAGGCTATTGCCAAGTCTTTTTACGAACAAGGGGCTAAACTTGTTTTATCTGGAAGGAATAAAGAACGAGGTGTTTCCTTGGCAAGTGAACTTGGGGATTCGGTTTTTGTTGCCGGGGATGTAAGTGAGTCCGGCTACAACGAAAAGTTAGTAAAATCGGCTATTGAACATTTTGGAAAGCTGGATATTGTATCGCTAAACGCGGGTACTTTAGGTCTCGGTAATGTGGTGGAATTATCAATAGACGATTGGCATAAGACCTTGGATACGAATCTAAGCGCCATTTTTTTTATGTCCAAATATGCCATGCCCCATTTGGAAAAATCTAATGGAACGCTATTGATAAATGCCTCTATTGCCGCCTATAAAAGCTTTCCCAATCATCCTGCCTATTGCGCTTCAAAAGCGGGTGCAGTTGCGCTGATGAAACAATTAGCGGTAGAATATGCCCCAAAAATTAGGGTAAATGCCATTTGTCCCGGTCCGGTGGACACGCCCTTTATCTGGGATTCCGCCAAGGCCTTTGAAAATCCGGAAACCGCCGTAGCAGATGCCGGAAAGGCAACATTGTTAAAGCGTTTAGGCACTCCTGAAGATGTGACCAAATTAGCCCTTTTCCTAGTTTCGGATGATGCTTCTTGGATTACCGGAACCGCAATGACGATTGATGGGGGAATATTAAATGCCTAAAATCCCCCTAGCCCCAAAAGGGGGAACGCTTACTCGGACGGAGGTCCCTAGCTCCCAAAGGGGGAATATCTTTACTCAAACGGTATAAAAAAGAAGTAGTTAAATGGAAGAAAATAATTTAAAGAAGAAGAATATCGGCTCCTCCCTTTAGAAAAAGGGAGGTGGGTTTTTCCACTTTAGTGTGGAAAAAGTCGGAGGGTTTGACTACGTGCTGCTTTGCCGAACTGAATATTGCAGAAAAATATATGTGAGCAAGTTTGCGGGTCAAACTCCCTTTTCTTCCACAATTGGAATTCATTACCCTCTCCCGGTTGTTATCGGGAATAAGGAGGTGAGCTTTTAAATAGATACTGAAACAAATTCAGCATAAATGATACAAGAAAAAAAAAATAATCCTGAATTCCCTCCCGTTGGGGAAGGGCTAGGGAAGGGTCTATCCATTATCAAAATCGGAGGAAACGTCATAGAAAACAAACAAGAACTTGCAAAGTTTTTAAGCCTTTTCGCTAACCTAAAAGAACCGAAAATCCTAGTCCATGGTGGCGGAAAACTTGCTACAATATTTGCCGAAAAACTTGGGATTGAAGCTAAAATAGTAGGCGGCAGAAGAATTACCGATGCCGAAACCCTAGAGGTCATCACTATGGTGTATGCAGGTCTTACTAACAAAAATATCGTTGCTCAATTACAGGCAAACAACTGCAACGCCATAGGATTAAGCGGTGCGGACGGTAATGCTATTCATGCACACAAGCGCCCCGTAAAAGACATCGATTATGGATTTGCGGGCGATGTAGATGGCGTAGACAGTCAAATGATTTCGAAATTATTGGAGGCCGATTTAACACCTGTTTTCTGTGCGATGACCCATGACGGAAAAGGACAGTTATTAAATACAAATGCCGACACGATTGCATCAGAACTGGCCATCGGTATGAGCGCACTTTATAAAACCACGCTTTATTATTGCTTTGAAAAGAAAGGAGTTTTAAGGGATATAAAGAATGAAGATTCCTTTGTAAAACATATCAACTCAGAAACATACACGCAATTATTGGCAGACGGAATTATAGCGGACGGTATGCTTCCCAAATTGGAAAATTGTTTCCATGCATTAAATAGAAACGTGAGTAAAGTATGCATAGGGCATCCAACCATGCTAAATTCGGAGAATGAACTTTTTACAACAATTACGCTATAATTTGCACCAGCCCTTCCCCCGAACCGTCGGGGGCGCTTAAGATGACAAACAGCAACAAAACCTACTTTAACCCTTAATTGAACTGATTATATGAGACATGAAAATTTAAGCGAAAAAGCCATCGATTTATTAAAACAGCTCATATCCATTCAATCTTTCTCATCCGAAGAAGATAAAACTGCGGATGCCATTAAAGATTGGTTCAAGCGGTTTGACATTCCCTTTGAACGTGTCCATAATAACGTATTCGCCAAGAACAAATATTGGGACGACAGCAAGCCTACTCTGCTTTTGAACTCCCATCACGATACCGTAAAACCGAATAAAGCCTACACCAAAGACCCTTTTGATCCACATATCGAAAATGGTAAATTGTACGGATTGGGCAGTAATGATGCCGGTGGCTGTTTGGTTTCCCTGATAGCGACTTTCACCCATTTCTATGCATCCAAAGAACTAAACCATAATTTGCTGATGGTGGCCTCCATGGAAGAGGAAAGTGCAGGAGAAAATAGTTTGAGAGGTTTGCTTCCCCGACTACCAAAAATTGATGTCGCCATTGTGGGCGAGCCTACTTTAATGGATTTGGCCATTGCCGAAAAAGGCTTGGTCGTATTTGATGCAATAGTTAAGGGAACGCCGTCACATGCAGCACATCCCAATGATAACAACTCCATTTACAATACTATTGAAGTGTTGGAGTGGTTTAAAAATTACAAATTCAAAAAAACTTCGGAAGCTTTGGGCGATGTAAAAATGACCGTGACACAAATAAACGCTGGCAGCCAACACAACGTGGTTCCCTCACAGGTAGAATTAGTTATTGATGTTCGGGTAAACGACGCCTATACCAACAAAGAAATTGCAGATTTATTAAAGTCTGAAGCCCCTTGCGAATTAAAAGAACGTGGCCTCAAACTCAACTCCTCAAAAATAGATAAGGCTCATCCGCTAGTACAATCGGGCATTGCTTTGGGGCGAAAAACCTATGGTTCCCCTACCCTTTCGGATCAAGCGGCGTTGACTTGCCAGTCCTTAAAGCTCGGTCCGGGAGATAGTACCCGTTCCCATTCCGCAGATGAGTATATTTACGTTCGGGAAATTGAGGAGGGAATTGATTTGTATATTCGAATTTTGGAGCGGTTTTTAGCCCCCTAACCCCCGAAGGGGGAATAAAGTTTAAGCGCAAGAGTCAAGTTCAAGTTCAAAATGATCGTGTTTGACTTTTTTGGTTTGTGTTCAAATAGTAACTAACATTAAACAGATTCCCGCCTTTGCGGGAATGAAAATAAAATAACGACCTATGCGACTCTGGGACAAAGGCTTTAGCACCGATAAAAAAATAGACCACTTTACCGTGGGCAACGACCGTGAACTGGATCTACACTTGGCAAAATACGATGTGATTGCCTCAAAAGCGCATGCCAAAATGTTGGGCAAAATTGGGCTGTTGAACGAAAAAGAAACCACGGAGCTACTAAAAGAACTGGATAACATAGCGGCAAAAATCGAAAAGGGTTCTTTTACCATTGAGAAGAATTTTGAGGACATGCACTCCAAAATCGAATTCCAGCTTACCTTGGCCTTGGGCGATACCGGAAAGAAAATACATACCGCGCGCTCCCGAAACGACCAAGTTTTAGTGGCCATGCACCTGTATTTGAGAGATGAGCTTACGGAAATCAAAGCAATGACCAAAACGCTTTTTGATCTGCTATTAAACTTGGCGGACAAATACAAAAGAGTCCTCTTGCCGGGTTATACGCATTTACAAATTGCCATGCCGTCCTCCTTTGGGCTTTGGTTTTCGGCTTATGCCGAAAGTCTCATTGATGATTTATATTTTATTGATGCCGCCTATAAAGTGGCCGACCAAAATCCCATGGGAAGCGCTGCCGGTTATGGCAGTTCCTTTCCTATCGATAGAAGTTTTACGACAAAGGAAATGGGTTTTGAAACTATGAAATATAATGTGGTAGCTGCCCAGATGGGACGTGGAAAGGTGGAAAAAGCTACAGCCTTCGGTATGGCGAGTATTGCTGCAACCCTATCCAAAATGGCAATGGACATCTGTTTGTACATGAGCCAGAATTTCAATTTTATTTCCTTTCCAGATGAATTGACCACAGGCTCCAGCATTATGCCGCATAAGAAGAATCCCGATGTTTTTGAACTGGTTAGGGGAAAATGCAACAAGTTGCAATCCGTTCCCAATCAGTTAACCTTGGTCATCAACAATCTCCCAAGCGGCTATCACCGTGATCTGCAATTGGTAAAGGAAATCATTGTGCCGGCGATACAGGATATGAAGGCCTGTTTGGAAATCATGAGCTTCAGCTTACGGGAAATACAAGTGAACGAAGGCATCTTGGAAGACCCCAAATACGATTATCTCTTTAGCGTGGATACCTTGAACGAGCTGGTGCAAAACGGAATGCCCTTCCGCGATGCCTACAAACATATGGGGAAAGAAATTGAAGCGGGTACGTTCACCCCAAAACGGAACATCAAACATACCCATGAGGGTAGTTTGGGGAATTTGTGTTTGGAGGAAATCAGGAAGAAGATGCACGCTATTTTATAATCTCAATGGAGTTTAGCACACTATGATTATAATTTCACGGTTTATGGGGTAGTGATTATCGAAGTGAGCTCCGATATTCGGTTACGAAATTCGTAAAAAACTATGGGCATGAGAAAAATGTTTTTTTTATTTTTTTTGCAGGACTTAAATCTTGTTCTTTAGTTACATCAAAATACAGAACAGAAAATCTTTCCAATGAAGCGCCTTCACCAACGATTTTAACAATGGCGAGACTATTTCGGTAACTATTTCCCTTTCAATGCAACTGGCGATGCCATAGGGTGTACTGCGGAAACCTTTACCAATTAAGTCACAGAAACAAGTCTGCCCGCCTGTACGTCGTTGAACTCCCCTATGAACGGGGCTATTGGTGTTTCCGTAAATGCGGCCTTTTATTGGGATGGGACGAGGTTCCAGGTGTAGAAGGCTATATAATATCCTTCCAAACCGAATCGGGCGAGTTTATCCTTCCAGAAACGGATTTGGGTATTTTAACCTCTTTTAGCCTCCCGGAAGCACTCCCTTATGCAACGTCTATTTTAGTTGCGGTTACACCATATAATTCTGAAGGCGGCGCGGTAGCCTGTACCTTTTCCCTGTTTAGAACCCAAGCCGATCCAGAAACTGTTTTACCCGACTGTACCGAAATCAATTTACCCTTGCCTGGAGCAACAAATGTTACTATAAATACCCTAATCCGTTGGAATACCGTTAGCAATGTGGATGGTCATGTACTGAATATAGGTACAACGGAAGGAGGCACCGAAATTCTGGATAATTTTGATGTAGGTCTTGGCGCTTCATACGAACCGGAACAAAACCTGACCTTTGATCAAGAGGTTTTTGTTATCGTTGTTCCCTATCTAGGAACGCTAAGGGCTGAAAACTGTACTTCCCAAAGCTTCGTTACCGTAGCAGAGTAGCAACAGGAAGAAGATGAAACCTTGTACGGATTTCCCCCCAACGGCGATAACTTCAATGATTTTTGTGTCATTGATGGTATAGAGGAAAATTCGGACAACACCGTAACGATCTACAACCGATGGGGAGACATGGTCTTCCAAACCAAGGGTTACGACAATAGGGCCAATTCCTTTGATGGTACGGCCAAAAAAAAACGAATATGGGTGCCAACGAACTTCCCAGTGGCACCTACTTCTTTAACATAGAAGTTTCAGGAGCAGGCAACCTAAAAAAAATTACAGGGCTACGTGGTCATAAGGCGATAGGCCGATCAAATTCAAATTCAAAAGCTGTAGGCTTTTGGCTTTACGCTATTAACTGTTCACCATCAACCTGAAACCTAAAAAAGTTCAAGGGCAAGTGACAAATTCCAGTTCAAGTGCTACATGCTTTACGCCGTTCGCTATGCGCCATGAGCTTGAAACAATAGAAACCTGAAACCTTAAGCATGGTTCAAACTCAAACTCAAATATCAAATACAAATTCAAGGGCTATTCGCTTCGCACCACGAACCTGAAACCATAGAAACCTCGTCAAAGTGGTATGTGTTAACATCTAAATGTCTACATTAGGTTTTAAAATCTAAGTCGAGCCACATGCCTCCAAGTTTCATTAAAACAATCTTTTTTCTAATGGTCGCTTTTACGGTGCCCAAAACAATAGTGGCACAGGATGCCTACCAAAGAAATCTATCCACCGATGTAACAGCCTACGTTTTTTCGCTCTACTTAAACGATACGGACAACCAAATAAAGGGCGAAACGGAAGTTTTGGTAGATTTCACCGGTCCAGTTCCAGAGTTTACTTTGGACCTTTTAGGAAAAATAGGTGCTTATGGCATGACGGTGGACAAAGTACTGGAAGGGGAACGCGTCGTAGATTTTACGCATGCGGACAACAAACTCAAAATAATCCCATCTTCATCGACCCAACAATCCAAAACATTTAAAATATACTATCACGGTGTGCCGGAGCGTGGTCTGGTCATAGACACCACGAAATTTGGGCAACGCTCGTTTTTTGGGGACAACTGGCCCAATTTGGCGCGACATTGGTTGCCTTCCGTAGACCACCCGTACGACAAGGCGGCAATTGAATTTCGGATTACTGCTCCCGAGCATTACGATGTTGTGGCCACCGGTGAAAAGATGGAAGAAAGCAACCTGGGTAAGGGATTAAAGTTGACGACCTACAGGGAGCCAGCTCCCGTTGCCATGAAAGTGGTGACCATTGGCGTCACCAAATTTGCCAGCAAGGCGCTAGAACCTGTTTATAATATTCCGGTATCGGCTTGGGTGTATCCGGAGAACAGACTGGAAGGTTTTCACGATTACGCCGTGGCGTCCAAAGCGTTAAAATATTTTATTGATACCGTTGGCCCTTATTCCTATGCCAAATTGGCCAATATGCAGGCCAAGACCCAATGGGGTGGTCTGGAAAACGCGGGTAACATCGCTTATTTTGAAAATTCCGTTACCGGTAAAAATGAGGTGGAAGGTCTAATTGCCCATGAGGTTGCGCACCAATGGTTCGGGAATTCTGCAAGTGAAAACGACTGGAACCATGTATGGCTTAGCGAAGGATTTGCAACCTATTTTGCCATCCTGTACCAAGAATCCGTTTATGGCGATGCAAAGCGAAAAGAGGAACTACTATTGGACAGGGCCCAGATTATCGAGTATTTTCAAAAAAATCCTTCTCCCATCGTTGACCTTAGTATACGAGATCCGTTAAAGGTTTTAAGCACCAACACGTACCAAAAGGGCGGTTGGGTATTGAACATGTTACGTCATAAACTTGGGGACGCCATATTTTGGAAAGGCATACGCACGTATTACAAGACTTTCCAAAATTCCAATGCCATGACCAAAGATTTTCAAACCATCATGGAAACGGTTTCAGGCCAAGATTTGGAAACCTTTTTTCAACAATGGATTTTTACCAAAGGATATCCGGAAATCAAATGGCGATGGAAGTATGCCAACGGAACATTACGGATTTCGATAACCCAAACACAAGACCACCATATATTCACGTTTCCTTTGGAAATCGCTACCAAAAACGGAAAAGAGACTCGTAAAGAAACACTAGAAATTACCAAAGCATCCCAAGAGTTTAAAATCCCATTAGATTTAAAACCTGAAGATGTTCTACTAGACCCCGATGTTTGGTTGTTATTTGAAGCGCAGTAGTTTTAAATTGCGTTTCTCAAAAAACCCCAAAGCATTTCAAATCCTTTGGGGCCCAACTCGTATTTTAACTTATCCCGATTTCAACAAAAACCGCGCAATCAATTTTTATATGTCTATTGTTTTGTTAAGTAATCTGACAAAAAATCCAAACTACTTTACCATGTTAAAATTAATGACTTCCTGTTCCGTCAAAAAGCGCCAATGTCCTCTCGGAAGATCCTTTTTGGTCAATCCGCCATAGACGACACGGTCCAACTTCATTATTTTATAATCGAGTTGGGTAAATAGCCGTTCTATAATATTGGAACGGGAGCTGAAGATTTCAAGGCCCACCTCACGCTTTGGAGCATTATCAATATAACTAATGTCCTGTACGCGCACCAACTTTTCGTCTACCGTTACGCCCTCTTTTATTTTCTGAAGGTCTGCCGCGATCAACTCACGATCCAGTACCAAATGGTAAATTTTACGTAGTCCGTTTATAGGACTTTTCAATCGCTTTGTAAGGTCTCCGTCGTTCGTAAACAACAATAATCCCGTATCTCCCTTATCCAGCTTATCCACAGGCAATAACTTGGATTTTGAGGCATTGGAAATCAGTCCGGATACATGTCTTTTCCCTTTTTCGTCCCGTACGGTAGTACTAAAATCCTTGGGTTTGTTCAACACTACATACTCCTTTTTTACAGGGTTCAACAAGCGGCCATCAAACTTGACCTCATCGGTCAACTTTACTTTATAGCCCATTTCTGTAATAGGCTTCCCGTTTACGGTCACGTTACCGGCTGCAATATAAATATCGGCATCCCTGCGAGAGCTTACCCCCGAGTTGGCTACGTATTTGTTCAAGCGAATGGAATTGGGGTCCGAAGGCTGTTTGGGCGTGGTTTCCTTTTTAAGGGGAGCGTTGCCGCGTGCATAACTGCTCTTTTTAAAATTACCGCCCTGTCTTCCCGAAGCCTTTTTACCCTTGTTGGTATCTTCCCTGCTCATAGTACTCATATTTGTTGCAAAGGTAGGAAAGTGTTCCCTATCAAATTAGTATTGTGGGTCTTAAATCGATTTTTCACTACGCCCCATTTTTCAAATATTGGCTATATTTAGAGAAATCTAATATCCGTCATGATCAAAAAATTAATTTTATCCATCGTTCTATTGGTATCCCTATCCGTTTTCGCCCAAAAAAAGGTGCTGCAGCATACGGATTATGAAGTTTGGAATACCATTCAAAACCCTGGTATTTCTCCAAACGGAGACTATGTCCTTTATCAACTGGAGAAAGGGGAAAAAGATGCTGCGCTAAAAGTGAAGAATACCAAAGGCAAACTAATTTTTGAACACGAAAGGTCAGAAAAATCGGTATTTACCTATAATTCGGAATTTGTGGTATTTACCATTACCGCCTGGAAAGACAGTGTCCGAGCCATGAAAAGTAGAAAAACCAAGAAAGAAGATTTGCCCAAAGATTCCTTGGGAATTTTAAGTATTAACACGAACCAGCTCACAAAAATCGCTCGTGTAAAATCCTTTGAACTTCCAGAAAAATGGTCCGGCCACGTGGCGTATTATCTGGACGAGGTTAAAGAAGAAAAGAAAAAGGACACCCTTACGGATGAAGCGGAAAAAAAGAAAAAACCTAAAAAAGTAAGCAAGAAAAACGGGTATCACTTGGTACTACGAAATCTACAAACGGGCCAACAGGATACGATGCTTTACGTAACGGACTTTACCTTTGCCAAAGAAGGGAAATCGCTGGCCTATACCACTACGGGAAAGGATAAGGACGATGAAGCCGCGGTTTTCATCATGGATTTAGAAACCCAGAGCAGCCAGAAACTGCACAGTGCCCAAAAAGCCAACTACTTTAATCTAAGCCTAAGTGATTCTGGCAACCGCTTAGGGTTTGTAACGGATACGGATACCACCAAAATTCAAATTAGACCAAATGAGCTATTTGTGTGGAACAAAGGAAAGGAAACTGCGAAAAAAATCGCTGATGCTACCAGCGCGCCAGACGGCTACATGGTTTCTTCCGATGGAGATATTACCTTTTCCAAGGACGAATCCAAACTATTCTTTGGTCTGGCAAGGCCGCCTATTGTAAAGGACACTACGCTAACCGAAGACGAAATCGTAAATGTAGAGGTATGGACCTATGATGAACCGCGTTTATATACGGTACAGGAACTAGAATTAAAGAACGATTCCATTGCCTCTTATCGCACCGCGGTGCATCTCAACAGCAACAAGGTGGTACCCTTGGCCACAAGCGATTTCCCCAATTCCGAATTGGGCGATGAGGGCAATGCCAACTTTGCCTTGGTCAATACCACGCTGCCTTATGAACTGGAAAGCCAATGGACGGGAAGACGGGACAATGACTATAAACTGATCAATACCAACTCCGGGGAAACGGTACTGAGCCTGAACAAAGTAGCCCGATTACAATTGAGTCCCAAAGGGGAATATGCCTTTGGATACGACAGTAAGGACAGTACTTGGGTTACCTACACCATACCGGATGGAAACTTGAAATCCTTGACAAAAGGAAAACAATTTTATGACGAAACCAACGATTCCCCTAATTTTCCATCCGCTTACGGAACGGCGGGATGGACGCAGAACGATGCCCACCTTATGCTTTACGACCGCTACGATATTTGGCAATTTGACCCCAAAACGGGAGCAGGCACCAAACTGACTTCCGGTAGGGAAAGCAAAACGGTCTACCGCTACGTGTCCTTAGATGATGAGCTGCGCTATATTCCTTCGGATAACAAATGGTTGTTGACCACTTTTAACGAAGACACCAAAGATGCTGGCTATGCCGAGTACAATCCGAAAACTGAAAAAATAAAGACCTTGTTATCCGGCCCGTACAGCTATTCCAAACCACATAAGGCCTTGTTGGACGATGCCCTCATCTACACCCGAGAATCCTTTACAGAATTTCCGGACCTCCACGTGTCCGACTTTAGTTTCAAAAAAAGCCTAAAATTAAGCGATGCCAATCCGCAACAAAAAGAATACAATTGGGGCAGCATAGAGCTGGTAAATTGGATTTCCTTGGATGGTAAGGAACTTAACGGCATGTTGGTAAAACCCGAGAATTTTGACCCCAATAAAAAATACCCGATGCTCGTTAACTTTTACGAAAAAAGTTCGGACGGACTCCATAGGCACCGTGCGCCAAAGCCGGAACGCTCCTCGCTCAACTATAGTTTTTACGCCAGTAGAGGCTATGTCATCTTTAATCCGGATATAGAATACCGAATAGGCTATCCTGGCGAAAGTGCCTACAATTGTGTCATTCCCGGCGTAACCTCACTTGTAGAAAAGGGCTTTGTGGACAAGGCCAATATTGGGGTGCAGGGACACAGTTGGGGCGGTTATCAGATTGCCTATCTGGTCACAAGGACCGATATATTTAAGGCAGCCGAATCCGGGGCACCGGTACCCAACATGATCAGTGCCTACGGAGGTATTCGCTGGTGGACAGGCCTGAGCCGACAGTTCCAGTATGAACACACCCAAAGTAGAATTGGCGGTACCCCTTGGGAATACCCTGCCCGATACATAGAGAACTCCCCTATTTTTAATATCGATAAAATAAACACGCCTTTGTTGATCATGCATAACGATGCGGATGGACATGTGCCTTGGTACCAGGGCATAGAATTCTTTGTAAGCCTACGTCGTTTGGGAAAACCTTCATGGTTCCTTAACTACAATGGCGAGCCTCATTGGCCCTTAAAATTGCAAAACCGAAAGGATTTCAATATCCGCATGGCGCAATTCTTTGATTATTACCTAAAGGGCGAAGCAAAACCGGTATGGATGGAAAGCGGGGTGCCGCCCATTCAAAAAGGGATTGAACAGGGGTATGAATTGTTGCCAATTGAAGGCAGGAAATAGGGGTTGTTGAGTTTGTGGTTTGTTAAACAAACAAATCAAAACAGTATGTATTCAAAACGCATTCTGGCAAAAAAAAATAGTGTTTTGAGAGATATTGGATAGCTCACTTTATCCTTCTTCTTGCAATTTCAGGATTTCTTCTTGTATGCAAGACACCAAAGATGATTACTATATTCCGATCTTAATCTATCAAATAGAAAATGGCGTATGAAAAGCGTTTGACCAAGGACAGCCTAAGTTCTTTGTAACGTCTTTGAAAATGATGCGGGTTTTCGCCTACATAATCGATTGCAACATCCAAGATTTGCTTAAATTCTTCCCCAAGGCCAGAACGTTTTTTCCCATGCCATTCCTTTGCCTTGAGTAAGTCCCTCTTGGCAACGGGAAATAATTTAAGACTATAAGCCATTACCAGTTTTCTTTTACATCATCCCAGTCCAAAAGATTATTTGGGTTTTCCTTATAGCTTTCAAAACGGTCATCTAAAACAGCTTTGAGTTCTGAGGTAATTTCGTACTCGGCACCCCTTCCCAGTAAGTTTCCGCGGGTGCCTTTATCATTTTTAGCAGACGATCGTCCGCACTGTCGACATAATCCTGTACACTTCTTTTTAAATCTACGGTCGCCATGTTTTTTCTATTGTTATTATAATTATTCAATTTCTTTAGAAAACCTAATTATTATTTAGCTGAACGGAAGCTAGGCTTTTTTAGCTAAATTCAATTGCAGTTGGATTGCTTGGGAATACGAACTTTGGCACTAAGATGAACGAAGTGTATAAATCTAAATTTCCTACTCGGCACGGTACGAGCGTGACGCTCGCACTAGCGTTCAATTTTGATAGCAGGGGAATAATACCTTACAAAATTCTATTCAACACCAAATCCACATCAATCAAAAGAATACTAAAAACACCGGAAACAATGATGAACTTTAAAATATTGTGTAACCAGATATAATCCTTTTTTGTATTCGCATTGGGTAATAAGGCCAAAAAGAGCAAGAGCAGGGCTACGCAACCGATAAAGAAATAGTCCATATATCCTATTTCAAATTTAAAAATGAGCAATAGGGACGGTATCAAGGTAAGTGCTATTAAAATACCGATTCCAGTTTTAGAAACGTTGGCACCGTAAATAATGGGAATGGTCCTATAATTTTGAGCCATATCCCCTGGGATATTCTCCAAATCCTTTATCATTTCTCGCGACAATATCAACAAAAAGAGGAATACCGCATGGACAAAGATGACGGTTTCAAAATTCTTATAATACACAAAAACCACGAAAAATGGGGTAATGGCCAAAGTGGCCGAAACAAAATTCCCTAATAACGGGATTTTCTTCAATTTGTGGGAATAAAGCCAAATACCAAAGATATAGGCCGAGAAAAAAAGTACGGCACGAAACGAAACATAGCTCGCTGCAAAGACCGCTATAAAGTTGAGAATGAAATACGCGCTTAATTTAAACCGCTGACTCACCAAACGGTCCAACATACTCTTGGTGGGTTTGTTGATGAGGTCTTTCTCCGCATCATAAAAGTTGTTGATAATGTAGCCGCTGGCGATGACCAAGGTAGAAACAAATACCAAAAGAAAAAGGTTTACATCAAGCACCACTTTACGTAACGGTAGGTCGGGTGCCAGTATGTATATAGCCGCCAAATATTGCGCCAATGCGATCATTAAAATATTGTACCCACGTACAACGGAAAACAGACTCAATACCTTTAACAGCAAGAGTTTGTTTTTTCTATTTAACATGTAGTTTGAGTATGGCTAGAAGTTATAGACCACTTCTAATTTGTAGTCTTTTAGGGCAGTTTTAGCCTTGTCTATGTCCTCGGTAAAACCAAGGATATATCCACCACCGCCCGAACCACAAAGTTTTAGGTAGTAGTCGTTGGTATCGATTCCCTGTTTCCAAAGGGCGTGAAACTTAGCGGGGATCATAGGTTTAAAATTATCCAATACCACATTGGAAAGTTGCTTCAAGTTTCCAAAAAGCGACGTTACGTTTCCGTTCATAAAATCCTCTACACAGGCATCGGTGTGCTTTATAAACTGATTTTTAAGCATGTTCCTAAAACCTTCATTCTTCATTTGCTCCATGAACAACTGCACCATTGGAGCGGTTTCGCCCGTAGCTCCGCTATCCAATAAAAAAACGGCGCCCTTGCCTTGGGTATGCTGTGAAGGAATATTGGCGGACTCAATATTATCTTGGGAATTAATCAAAATAGGTAGGCTCAAATAACTGTTCAACGGATCTAGACCGGAAGATTTTCCGTGAAAAAACGACTCCATCTTTCCAAAAATGACCTTTAGGGCCAATAGTTTTTCCCTAGTGAGGTTTTCCAAGACCGTTATCTTATCATTGGCATACTTATCGTAGATAGCAGCTACCAAAGCACCACTACTTCCAACGCCATAGCCTTGCGGAATAGAGCTGTCGAAGTACATTCCGTTAGTGACATCTTCCCGTAGTCTTTTATGATCAAAAGTGACCAAATTGGGTTCATCCTTTGACAACTGTTCCAAATACGTTGCAAACGAAGCTAAGCTTTTGTTGGATTTTGTGGCCACCTCTGAGGTGTTGTTGTCCCACTTTAAAGCACCATTGTAAAAGTTATAGGGAATGGAAAGTCCTTTGGAATCTTTTATGATGCCATACTCCCCGAACAATAATATTTTGGAATAAAATAAGGGTCCTTTCATGCTACTTAATTGACTTTAACTTGTAAAATCGTATTATTAAAGATAACTAACTAATGTGAAATTTAGCGTTTTTTTATCGAAAACAGCAAATAATTTAGTGCTACAGTTACTTTAAAACGTTTGGTTTCCAGTTTAATTATGAACTGCCCATCAATAATCTTGCCCCAAAACCAATTCGATCGCAAATATACTGTTGGTTTTGACAGAAAGCAATCAACTCATCGGTAATAAATTGAAACACGATATCCTTCTCATTCTCCGGATACAGCACATGTACGTTGGCACCGGCGTCCAAGGTAAAGCAGACATGGGTTTTTGACCGTTCCCGAAACGCCCAAATTCTATTAATGATTTCCAAAGTATTGGGCTTCATCAAAATAAAACAAGGGTAGCTCGTCATCATCATGGCATGTAAGGTCAAGGCCTCGCTTTCCACTATTTTAATGAATTCGTTCAAATTCCCTTCCTTAAAAATCGTTTTTAGTTGGGAGAGATTCTCGTGTGCCTGTGCAAAACGCTGTTCGGCAAACGGGTGTCCGTGCATTAGTTCATGGCCCACCGTACTGCTCACTTGTTTCTCTCCTTTATCGACCAACAAAATGGTATCATGAAACTTTTTAAAAACCGAATGTACCTCATCCGGGTATTTGACTCCGTACAAATCGGAACTTTCCTTATTGTCCTTATGAACGCCCCATTGCACCAAATCTCCCTCTAGGCTTCTACAGGCACTTCCAGAACCCAATCGGGCCAAAAAAGAGGCTTTTTTTATGAAAAATTGAGCGGTCATACCAGGATTCAATTCCCTTTCCAACTCCATTAAACAAAGTGCCAATGCAGACATACCGCTGGCCGATGATGCAATTCCGCTGCTGTGCGGAAATGAGTTGGATGTTGCTATAACAAAATGATACTGCGGTAGAAAAGGAAGATACTGTTCTACCCGTTTGAAAAAAGTTTCGATCTTAGGTCTGAAATCCGGTTTGGCCTTACCCTCAAAAAATAGGTCAAAAGAGAAATTGGAAGCGGGTTCCGATAACTTTTCATAGCTAACAAAAGTAGTAGTGGCGCAAGCATCCAAGGTAAAACTGATAGAAGGATTCGCTGGAACTTGATTTTTTTTCTTTCCCCAATACTTCACTAAGGCAATATTACTAGGAGATTTATAGCCTACTTTCCCTTTTGATTTTAGGTGGGTGTACGGGAAGGGTATAAAATCTTTTTCGGTCATTTAGGAACGGCTTTGTGCAAAGATAGTTTTTACCCGCGCGAATAAAAATAAATCCTTACTTTAGGGAAAAACCGCCACGCGTTGAAAAAGAAACTTATTTACACAGCTATTTGCGTTTTTATCTGCCTCATTATTGGTTTTCTTGCCAGCACAGCAACGCAGAGCTCCGTAAATACATGGTTTCCAACGCTGAACAAACCCAGCTTTAATCCGCCAAGTTGGCTTTTTGCACCAGTATGGACGGTGCTGTATATCCTCATGGGTATTTCCGCTGGTTGGGTTTGGGGCAAGGGGTTCCATCACAAGTGGGTGAAGACCGCATTGTATCATTTTGGCTTTCAACTGCTTTTAAACGCCTTATGGAGTATCACTTTTTTTGGATTGAGAAATCCTTTTTTGGCATTGTTGGTCATCATAGCACTTTTGGTTATGCTAGCCCTTACCATAAGATGGTTCTATGTAGTGAGCAAAGGGGCCGCCCTACTCCTTGTTCCCTACTTCCTTTGGGTCTGTTTTGCGACTGCCCTTAATTATAAGATTTGGGAGTTGAATTGAGTAGGTAGTTTCAGGTTTAAAAATCCGTTTTTTGTCATTCTGAGGTGCGAAGAATCCCAGGTACTGCTCAAAGGGTTGAATTTAAAAACCGAGTGTCATCCATCACACATATTAACCTGAAAAGATGCTTCGCTGCGCTCTGGATGATGAAAACACCTAAAAAGGCTATCCATAGGTCTTTGCGAGCAACCCGCTAAAAAAAAGTCAAGTGTTGTTCGTAGAATTACGTCTGCGAAGCAATCTGTATCTGGAACACCTAGCAACAGATTGCGGCGTCGCGAAAAAGGGCCTGCAAAGCTGTATTCATCTAGGTCAGATTTGCCAGTCGCAAAAAAGATTATCGCAATTTTGTATTTGTATTTGTATTTGTATTTGTATTTGATCTTGACACTTGAACTTATTTTTCCCTTTCTTTATCTATAATCCCCTGCGCGGCCATATACCCTCCCGTCCAGGCGTTCTGAAAATTAAAGCCACCGGTTATGGCATCCACGTCAATGATTTCCCCTGCAAAATAAAGTTGCCGCAACAGTTTGCTCTCATAGGTTTTAAAGTTGATTTCTTTAAGCTCCACGCCTCCCGCCGTTACGAATTCTTCCTTAAAGGTACTCTTTCCGTTTACCTGAAAAACACATTGTGTAAGCTGTTCTACCAAGTGCTGTAATTGCTGTTTAGATACTTGGGGCCATGTTTCCGTGTCTGTTATTCCCGCAGCCTTGACCAAGTTTTTCCAAAGTCGCTTTGGAATATCCAAGACCTTGGTGCGCAACACCGTCTTACGCTCTACCTGCTTTACTTCCATAAATAAATCCAACAATCCGTTTTGATGGTATTCCGGCGCCCAATTCACGGAGATTTTAAATCGGTAGTCGTATTCCTTAAGAAGTCGCGCTCCCCAGGCCGATAATTTTAAAATCGCCGGCCCGCTCATGCCCCAATGGGTTATGAGCAAGGGACCTTCGGAAAACAAAATACCTTCCTTGATCTCTTTAGACTTAAGTACCTGATTCCTTGCCTTTTTATCCAAAACGGTTACTTCCGCCATCGTGCTTAATCCGGGGATATCCGCTATGCGCTCATCAGAAATATTAAAAGTAAATAACGAAGGGACAGGAGGAACAACCGTATGCCCCAGTTGCTGCAGTAATTCCCACATTTTGGGATTGCTCCCCGTGGCCATGACTACATAACGGGTCTTATATTTTTTTTCATGCGTTGTTACCTCCCAATAAACTTCTGAAGTTGTGCTCGCTGCTTTAATTCCAATAACGGAACAGCGCGTAAGGACTTCTGCACCCAAGCGTTCAGCTTCTGAAGTAAAACAATCGATGATGGTCTGGGAAGAATTACTGGCCGGAAACATTCTGCCATCATCCTCTATTTTTAGGGCAATGCCCCTTCGTTCAAAAAAGCCGACGGTGTCGCCACTCGCATAATTATGAAAAGGCCCTAAAAGCTCTTTTTCCCCTCTTGGGTAATTGGTGCTGAGTTCCTTGGGATCGAACTGGGCATGGGTAACATTGCACCGGCCTCCACCGGAAACCTTTACTTTAGTAAGCACCTCTTTGCCCCGTTCCAAAATTGCGATATTCGCTTTTGGCAAACCTTCAGCTATATGTATTGCAGCATAAAACCCTGCCGCTCCACCCCCTATAACCAGCACGTCGTACATTAGCGCACGCGTTCCGGAAAGTTGGTGATAATACCATCTACTCCCAATTTTTTTATAGCAGCTATATCCTCTGGCTCATTCACCGTCCACGTATAAATTTTGAAACCGGCAGCATTGATTTTCTTTACAATGTCCGCATCCAAAGTCTCAAAATAGGGGTTTATAGCGACTGCATTCAATTCTGTCGCGATAGCTAGGGCATCCAACGGATCATCCTCTGTTAGAACGGCAATAGCCACAGATTCATTTAAACTGCGCAGCGTTCTTAACTCGTCCCAATTAAAACTGGAAACAATAAAATTCTCGGCAGACCAACCTCTTTTTTCAGTATAAAATTGAATAGCCTGATTTACCTTATCCGCCGTATTGGCTCCCTTTAGCTCAATGTTCAAAGCTACCTTATTGTCTATTAATTTTAAAACATCCTGTAACATGGGTATTCTATGGCCACCATCGAGTATTAGCCGACCCAAATCCGAATTGTTATATTCCTCTATATTGCCAGGACCGTTGGTTAAGCGATCCACGGTTTGATCATGAAAAACTACGACCTCGCCTGTCTTAATCTTAAAAACATCTATTTCTATCATATCTACCCCTAAATCCATCGCTTTTTGCACGGAAGCCAAAGTATTTTCGGTTTCATGGCCCATAGCGCCTCTGTGGCCAATGACCAATGGTTGTTTCATATCGCAGGAAGTAAAAATTGTGATTATGACTAAAGGGATAATTTTTTTGAGCATGTCCTATTCTATTTTAATTCAAAGATAAAGGATTCTAGAGGATGAAAGGCAAGGAGGAAAATACAAAATCAATTGAGATAACGCACCCCAACATACTAAGGTAAATTGTATTTCTGATATATCTTTGACTTAGTAAAAATTCAATTTTTTAATCTCGTTTTAAGTTTTGATATATCCTTTATCGCTGTTGACCAAATAATTGAGGGCTGAATACTATCATAGGCATGCGCCAACCTATTCCTTAAAGAAATGATTCGTTGGGAGTTAGGGATTATAACAGGCGTATTGGAATCAAGCGCTTTTTTCGTAGCCTCTCCTAAAATCCCCAGTAACCGCCCCAATCATAATAATAGCAAGCTGATTTTTTTTCAAATTTTACGAAATTATTATCACACAAAACCACCAAGTCTTCAATTTCGACTATGGCACTCTCTGTGCAGAATATACTTTTTGGTGTTATGCTGCATAGAGTGCAACCATTGTATCTTCAAGTTCTTTCTTGAAGATTCTATTCTTTACCGAAACCAATGTTATCAAATCAATAGGGCAATTTAAAAAAATTTCCAGTTCTTCTATTAGTCCAAAATAATGGTCTGCCATATCTTCTACAGGAATATTGGCATCAAAAATAACCGCTAAACCCATATCGCTTTTTCCCGGGTCGTAATCATCGGACAAAGCGGAACCAAAAATGGAAAGCTCAAATGCATCAAACTTTTACAGAGTTCGATTAGGGCACTCCTATCTGTCTCTATCAGCGGTATCATGTAAAATATTTTTCTATTTCTTTACCCTAACTATAAACGATTCCAACGGATTAATGTCCACCCGAACTTCTCCCACGCCATTTTGCACTTTCAAAACGTGTTTGCTACCATACAAAACATCGGTAATTTTATGATTTCCTTCGGATAGCTTCCATTTTCGAATGATGTCTTCGGGGATTTTCAACTCGAAGCCAAACCGATCGTTCGCATCAAAATTGGATACCACGATCAATTTTTCGGTATCCGACCAACGGACATAAGAAAGCACGCGATGGCTGTAGTATTCGGTGTGTTGCCTATTATAAAAATGGATGTCTTGATAGTCGCCCATCAGGGCTTCGCTAGAAATGGTAAAATTCAATAGCCGTTTGTAAAAATCGCGCAGCCGTTTTTCGTTATCGCTTAACTGGCCGCCATCAAATTTTTTATCGTTCAGCCAACGCTGGTGATGTGGCACCCCAATGTAGTCAAAAATGGAGGTACGGCTAGGATCTCCAAAACCTGCATCCTCGGCGGCAGGTTCCCCAACTTCCTGCCCAAAATAAATCATGGTGGGCGACGTTGTAGAAGTAGCGGAAACGACCATGGCGGGCATTCCTTTGTTAGCATTTCCGGCAAATTCCGGACTTGCGATACGCTGCTCATCGTGGTTCTCCAAAAAATGCAGCATGTGGTGTTCAATATCTTGAAGGCCTTCAAGGACTTTGGGGATATGGTCCGTCCACCCATGGCCTTGCATGATATGTTTTAGGCTGTCGTACAGCTCCACTTTGTCATAGAGATAGTCCATCTTTCCTTTATGGATATAGTCCCGATACAAACCCGGATTATAAACTTCGGCCAATAAAAAAGCATTTGGATTTTTCATTTTGATGTGGGAGTTCATGTAGCTCCAAAACTCCACGGGCACCATTTCCGCCATGTCAAAACGGAAGCCATCTACGCCCATTTCCAACCAATACAGGGCAATATCCTTAAATTTTATCCATGAGCTTGGCAGGTCTTTATCAGACCAAAATTGATAATGCTCTTCGTAACTTTTGGAATCATAACCATTCGGAAGGCTATCAAAATCATACGAACCATCTGGCCTAACCCCGTAATTTATTTTTACGGTCTCGTACCAGTCGTTCATATTCGGCTGCGCCGAGCGTGCGCCGTTGCCCGTCCACTTTGCGGGGATTTCCTTGAATTTTCCATCGGCCCAGCTATTGAAATCCCCACCTAAGGGAATATAACCGTTTTCCCAATTCGGAACTTGAAACTCGGTTCCGGGCACATAATAAAAATTGTTATCGCGCGCATATTCCACCGATGTATCGTCCGAAGCACCAAAAGGCTCCGATCCCTTTGGCGTAGATTTGCCTTCGTAATTTCTGGCTACATGATTCGGTACGATATCAATAAGCAATTTTAATCCTGCCGCATGGGTGCGCTCGATCAATTCTTTAAATTCCTCCAAACGCATATCGGGGTTCTCGGCCAAATCGGGATTCACATTGTAATAATCCTTCACCGCATAAGGCGAACCTGCGCGACCTTTGAAAATATCTGGGTCGTCATTTGAAATTTCGTAATCGGAATAATCGGTAATAACGCCGTGGTGTGGAACGCCCGTATACCAAATATGGGTCACGCCCAAATTTTTGATTTCCCGTAAAGCCTTTTCCGAGAAGTCGGAAAATTTGCCCACGCCGTTTTCTTCCACAGTGCCCCAAGGTTTGTTGTTCGTATTCGTATTTCCGAACAGCCGGGTAAACACTTGGTAGATTACGGTTTTCCTTTCTTTTATAGTTTCCATATCCATATTTTGAGCTTCCTTCAAGTTTGGTTTGCAACACGTCGTCAGTAGCAAAAGTACAATGGAATATTTTTTCATTGGTCAGGTATTACTTTTAAGTGGTTTTTCTTTGAAGCCGAGACAAGGCTATTCGATGATTTTCATTTGTATTTTACCGGCTCTCCACTTTAGACAAAGGGGAGAATGAATTTCGCTTTGCGGAAGAAAGAGGGGTTTGACCCTCAAACTTGCGCAGGCAATATTTGGTTTATTATGCTGTATGGCAAAGCAGTACGTGGTCAAACCCTCCCTCCGCAAGCGGACACCTCCCTTCGTCCAAAGGGAGGAGCTTTTAAAATATAAAAGCAAGACCTTGAACCTGAAACAACAGAAACCTTGAAAACCCCAGCCTTAAACAGCCTTAACAATAACCCTTTCGCCATTCAAACGGATGGACATATCTTCTTTACCGCCCTCTAGCTCAAATTTTGAACCTTCATGCGTTACGGTAACTTTCAAGATCCGTTTCCTAAAATTGACCTTAAAGGAATAGGCTTTCCACTGACTGGGAATTTGAGGCGTAAACGAGAGTTTATCATCCACAATGCGCATGCCGCCAAAACCTTCCACAATACTCATCCACGTACCTGCCATGGAGGTAATATGCAAGCCTTCTTCCACTTCTTTGTTGTAATCGTCCAAGTCTAATCTACTGGTACGCAAATAGAAGGTATACGCCTGTTCCATCCTGCCTAACTTCGCGGCCTGTATGCTGTGTACGCAAGGCGATAAGGAAGACTCATGTACCGTAAAAGGTTCATAGAAATCGAAATGGCGTTCCAGTTCCTTGGTTGAGAAATCGGCCTCAAAAAGGTAAAAACCTTGCAGCACATCAGCCTGTTTTATATATGGCGAACGTAGAATCCGGTCCCAACTCCATTTTTGATTGATAGGGCGTTGGGTTTTTGGTAGGTCTGCCACTTTTATCAATTCCTTATCCAAGAAACCGTCTTGTTGCAAATAGACTTGATACTTTTCGGAAAACGGGAAATAGAGATTGTCCGCCACTTTTTTCCATTGCTCCCATTCGCGCTCGGTTAACTTGGTTTTCCCTATAATACGACGATAATCTTCCAAATAACCATCCTTGACCTTACTTAATTGGGCTATGGTATAATTGATGCACCACTTGGCGAGGTAATTCGTGTACCAGTTATTGTTAACGTTGTTTTCGTATTCGTTAGGTCCGGTTACGCCCAACATTACATATTTCCCTTTTTCTTCTGAAAAATTGACCCGTTGGTGCCAAAATCTGGAAATACCAATGAGCACCTCTAGCCCCATTTCGGGAATGTAGCTGTAATCGCCCGTGTACCTGTAGTAATTGTAGATGGCAAAAGCAATGGCCCCGTTCCTATGAATTTCCTCAAAGGTAATTTCCCACTCGTTATGGCATTCTTCGCCGTTCATGGTAACCATGGGATACAAGGCTGCACCGTTGGAAAAACCTAATTTTTTAGCGTTCTCAATGGCTTTTTCCAGGTGATTGAAGCGGTACTTCAACAACTTTCTCGCAACGTTTTCATCCTTGGTCGCCATATAAAAAGGCAGGCAGTAGGCTTCGGTGTCCCAATAGGTACTACCCCCGTATTTTTCTCCCGTAAAACCTTTGGGGCCTATATTCAATCTGGAATCCGTTCCCAAATAGGTCTGATTCAATTGAAATATATTGAATCGGATGCCCTGTTGGGCCTTTACATCGCCTTCTATTGTAATATCGCTCATATCCCATATTCGTGACCATGCCAATTTTTGCTTTTCCAATAACCCATCGTAACCTAAATTGATGGCCTTATCCAAAACCAAATTTGCCGCGGCGACCAGATGACCCGATTTGTGGTTACGGGATACCGTATAGCCCCCGAATTTTGTCAGGGAAATAGTTGATCCTGCTTTTACCTTTTGGTGAAATTTGAAGGAAATAAAAGTTTCGGTTTCTTTACCATGGCTCCCCGCAATGCGCTGCCCCTCATAATCCATATAGGCTTGCATGTAGGTGCAAGTCTCAAAATTAGTTTTCATGGTATGCGCCTCAATGAATGCTCGATTTTCTGTAGCACTTACCTTGGTAGTATTCCAAAACTTATCGTCCCAGTTACTGTCCTCGTTGGTGATTCCACTATCCAAATAAGGCTCAAAAGTAACTTCTACATCTGAATTAAGGACTTTAAGGCTATAGGAAATGGCACCCAATTCATCCAAATCCAAGCTCAGAAAACGTACTATTTCTACTTCAACTTCCGCATCATTGGCAAGCCTTGTGGTAAAGTTTCTTTTATACCAACCTTCCTGCATATTCAATTCCCTACGAAAATTTGAAACACTCTTGCAAGTAGCCAAATCTAACTCCTCCTTATCAACGAAAACGCGTATTCCTATCCAGTTGGGTGCATTCAAGACTTTGGCAAAGTATTCGGGATAACCATTTTTCCACCAGCCCACTCGCGTTTTATCGGGATAGTACACTCCGGCGATGTAACTTCCTTGAAATGTTTTACCAGAGTAGTTTTCCTCAAAATTGGCCCGTTGCCCCATGGCCCCGTTTCCGAGACTGAACAAACTTTCTGAGGATTTAACGCGGTTCTTGTCAAAACCTTCCTCGATGATGGACCAGTTGTCCGCTTTTATATAATCTTGATTCATAAATTAAAATCCATTTTTTTCATTTCCGCGAAGGCGGGAATCCCTCACTTTTATTCTTTTATCTTTATTTTCCTGCTTGTGCTGCCCCGACGCTTCTGGGGTATTTCAGTCCTTGTGCTGAATTTATTTTAGTAAACCTCCTCATACTATTTTACCTTTTATGCCATAGGGCATAGAGGAGTACGTGGTCAAACCCTCCGTCCGCAAGCGGACACCTCCCTTGGTCTCAAGGGAGGAGCTTTTATCCTTTCCTTTATTTTAAACCTTCAGCTTTGTTTCATCCTAAACCCTTTGTTATTCTTTTCTTTTCTAAGCTTTTAACCATTGCTTCTTTTAGAATTTGACCATAAGGCTGTCTTAATTTAAGGTATCGTGCTAACAGATTTTGGCTTGGGCTCTCAATCCCTCCGTCCGTAGGCGGACACCTGTGCCTTCCTCTCCGTCATACTTCGTTCATTAGGGGCGGGTGTCTCAAGGGAGGAACTTTTATACGTTTCACTTGTTATAATTCCTATCCTTTATCGTAAATCGTTTCTATTAAATTTCATTTTTTGCCATAATACAAATGTCTATGTATTTGTGTTTGACTTTTGTATTTGTATTTGACACTTGAACTTGATACTTGCACTTGACACTTGAACTTTAACAGTCCCCCCTTTGGGGGTTAGGGGGCTTGGCTAGAGGATATTAACCCTTCCAAAAAACCGGTATCCATTTCTGTAAAATCCTTAAAATTATGTTGGGCCTCGGACAAAATTTCGGCATCGCCTATGCCGATACTTATCATTTCCGCTGCGTTGGCCGCCTGTATTCCAGCAACGGCATCCTCAAAAACGACACAATCTTTCGGGTTGATGCCTAAATTCTCGGCGGCAATCAAAAAAACTTCTGGGTCGGGTTTTGCTTTGGTTACGCTGTTACCATCTACAATAGTATCAAAATAATGTAACAATCCAACCTTTTCCAAAATAGGCCTAGCATTTTTACTTGCCGAACCCAAAGCTATGGGAATATGGCCTTCCTTTAGGAAATCCAAAACCCTAGGAACATCGGGCAAGACCTCGGAGGCATTCATGTTCTCTATATATTCCAAGTAATCTTCGTTCTTTTCTACCATCCAGGTATCAAACTGTTCCTGGGTTGCCGTAATATATCCGATATCCAATAAAATCTCCAAACATCGTTTTCTACTTACGCCTTTAAAAAGTTCGTTCTGTTCTTGGGTAAACTCGAAGCCCAATTCGTTCGCCAACTTCTTCCAAGCCAAATAATGGTATTTGGCCGTATCTACAATAACCCCGTCCAAATCGAAAATAAATCCAACCTTCCGCATCGCTTTCCTTTAAATTTTAATTTAGGTATAGGCGCTTAAGTCTCTACCGTAAAGCTTGTGTTTTTCTTATAATTTACCATCCTTTTTAGCAACAAGTTGAAGATTGTCCCCATATTCGATCTTCTGTTGTGTCTAAAGTGA
>Ga0075108_10000162_pt1 | contig 40402 bp, 40 predicted proteins | sample AntAceMetag02UK1_FD_69797 | JGI IMG/M metagenome (GOLD analysis project Ga0075108, IMG submission 69797) | Saline lake microbial communities from Ace Lake, Antarctica - Antarctic Ace Lake Metagenome 02UK1 | ecosystem: Environmental > Aquatic > Non-marine Saline and Alkaline > Saline | place...
CGGAATAAAGTGAGCATAGCAATATTTACTGCAAACCCTTTTATAACATAACCTTAAACGATTTTTTAAGCGGTTCAAAAAAATCCGTTTTCAGTGGTTCACTTTGACCGTTTTTTGCACATTAGTTCCTCGCTCCATTTATACAAGTTGTACTTTAGCCATGAATGAGGCTGTTTGTAGTCCTCAAAATACTTTATGGAATGTATCTCCCACTTGCCTGTAATCTTGTGATACCATCTAAAATCGAAACCATCCGAGGTAATCTTGTGATTCTCGGCGACACATAATGACTCTAACTCTTTGTATGTCCATGATGTCTTTGTCACGGATGTGTTGGTATTTTTATTCATAATGTCAAAAATTAATGTTAGTTGGTTTATCTATTTAGTTCATCTGTAACTGATTGAGCAATGTATTTTCCTCTTACATTACCTCTTCGAATCTTACACTCCTTATTCCGCATTTTACGATAAAGGGTTGCTTCTGAACAGCCAATTTTTTCCAAAACTTCCGATTTGGTCATTAATTTTTGAGCATGATTTTGTCTTCTTAATGACTCTTTTAAAAAGATATAATCATCAAGTACTTCTTTAGTGACTAAACAGCAGGGCATGCCATTTATATCAACAGTTTCCAATAAATTAAATGGATTGTTAAGCATTATATTTTCCTTTATTAGGCGTATCATTGAACCACCTTGGCGTGCTTAACGCTAGGTTGGTGTCCTCTATTAGAGAAACTCTATAGATACACTATTTAACAGTATGTCTTTTACGCAAGGCTTTTTATCGCTGTTGCTTTACAAATTTACGAAATAGTCGCTGTATTTCCAAAACGTCGATTTTCACACCAACTATTCGAAGAGTAAACTTAGCACATTTTTATGCGCTTCGTCTTGTGCTGTTCTACTTTAATCTTTTTGATATCTATGTGTTACACCACTCGGTTTATGCGCCATGATTTGCATTAGAAGTAAATCATTGACTCCAATCTGTCCACCTATACTTCTGAAAATATACCTAGGTGATTTAGTTTTAATACATGGTATATTAAGTGTTGAAGTTATTCTATTTAAGGTTTTGAGATGATAGCCATTCTGCAATCTATACTTTTCATTCAACGGGTCTGCGAAGTAGGTGAAAATTCTTTTACTATCTCTATCTCCATATTTGTCAATAACTGTCTGCGCAAATGGTGAAATATAATTGTCTGTCCATAACCTTGATGTTTGACTACGTAGCTTAAAACGTTGGAATTTTAGTCTGCCTTCCTTTATGTTAGTCCATTTAAGATTAGCGACATCTACCAAATCATGTCCCCCAATAGCAATTTGAAAGAAAAACATATCAATTACCCTAAGCATATTTGCTTCACTTGCCTTAGTAGTGAACTCCATGGGTTCGAAATTAAACAGTGTTTTTAAATCTTCTATTTTCCAATTATCTTCTGTATCGCTCTTGATAACTATAATATCAAGTCCATCGAAAGGGTCAATATCTCTTGCATAGATTTCCCCTCTCCTTTTTGCTTCATAATAGATTGTTTTAAGGGTTCTAATGGTTTTCTTTATCATTGAGCCATTAGTTATAGATGTCCTGCGTTTATAAGTCTCGAAACCCCTTAAAAACTCATAACTAATATCGTTTATATCCAAAGGCAACTCCCCATGGTAATTTCGTACTTGTGCAAGAGCCTCTTCAAAATGTCTTGTAGATTTTCCGCTAAGTTTCTTCTCTTCGATTAAACTGTTTACAAACTCATTAAAACCAACGAACTGTCTTTTTTCCAAAGCAGCTAATTGCCGCTTTAGTAATTCAATTTTATGTTTGTCATCACCGTTGTAGCCATTTTTGATAACCTTCACAGCCTGGTTTAGTGAAAGATTATGCTCATTACAATAGGCCTCCCTGTCTTGATAGGTTTTTAGCTGTTTGCTTAATTCAGGTGTCAACTTAAGTTTTTTACTTTTTTGGTATTTTCCTGTACTAATTTGTTTCTGTGTTTGGCTTTTTGAGTCGTAAATAACAAGTTTTACGGGGAAAGCATTATCATTTTTGATAGAAGGTTTGCGTTTATCTAGGTATAACGACACATTGAACATGATATCCTATTACTATAAAGCTAATAGTATTTTCATAATTATCGCATAAAATTTACGTAATTATGATAGATTATGATAGTAAATGATAGTCTTGAAATAAATTATCAGTAGAATGAAGTTAAAGGAAAACAACAAAAAACCCCGTAAATACGAGGTTTCGAGTGAAGTGATGGCACTAGGATTCGAACCTAGGACCGCCTGCTTAGAAGGCAGGTGCTCTATCCAGCTGAGCTATGCCACCATTTTTTTAATGTGGGTGCAAATGTATTAAAAATTATATCCTTGTAAAACCAAAATCCTTCAAAAGATACCATAAAAAGAAAGTGTCTTTAGTAGGGTAATGGGTTTACGTTCGGTTTTTCAGATAGACCTAAGTTTAAGGTTTTGATAATTAAGTAAATAGGTCGACATAAGCCTAAAATTGTTAGGGACGTCCGCTCTCGTACCTATCATAATTCTCCCAAATCTGACCCAATACTTTCAGGAAAATATCAAACTCGTCTTCGCTAATGTTTTCTATGCTCATAGCGCGGATGTTGCTTATCAAGGGCATAACACGTAGCATTAGTTCTTGGCCTTCGGGCGTCATGCTGAGTTTAAAACGTTTTTGGTCGTCCCTAAAGCGCGATTTCTTCAAAAATCCTTTTTTACACAAACCGCTGATGACCCTAGAAGTAGTGGCGCGGTTCCTAAAGTTGGTGTTGCTTATTTCGGCTTGGGAAGCATCGACCCCTAATAAATGTACGCGCCGTAAAACAACCCATTGCTCTATAGTAAGGTCAATATTGTTTTCGGAAAAAGCGCTCAGAAATGTTGCCTGTACCTTTTTAAGGGTGCGATCTAAATACACGCCAAAACCTTCTGTCCTGTCCATAATTTATCGTTCTACTGGTCAAAAATAAGGAGAAAAAACAAAATAATGTTGTTGATGCAACAATATTAAAAATATGTGGTAACTTTGAGAGGTATAATTCATTTGAATCCATGATCAAAGAACAGGAAGCGGATACTACCTTTTTTAAAAGCTACATCCTTGAGGATAGCACCTATAAGGGCGGTGGTAAAAAGATTGTGATGCCGGAAGGTGTTACGGTGCATAAACTATCCTCTAACGAAAATCCTCTGGGTTTTTCGGATAGCGCTAAGAAGGCCATCATAAACGCCACCAGCGATTTGAGCCTGTATCCGGACAATACTGACATACGTTTGCGCGAGGCTTTGGTTAAGGATTTTAATGACGCCCTTACTGTCGATCATTATGTAACGGCGAATAGCGGATCGGAAATTATCGACATTATTTCAAAAGTATTTTTATCCGAGGGCGATGAAATTATTGTCTCCCAACCTTGTTTTCTGCCGTATACTGCATTTACCAGATGGATGGGCGCCAAGGCCATCAACGTTCCCATGACTGAGGATTACGATTACGATTTAGTGGGAATACTAAGTGCCGTTAGCTCCAAAACAAAATTGGTGTTTTTGGCATCGCCCAATAACCCGTCCGGAAATTATATTCCGCACGATGTTTTAAAGGAGTTTTTGAACAAGCTTCCAAAACATGTTATTGTGGTCTATGATGAGGTGTACCGCCATTTTGCCGAGGCTGCCGATTATACTTCGGCCTTACCGTTAATAAAGGAAGGCTATAATATGATTGCCATCAACAGTTTTTCAAAAACCTACGGGTTGGCCGGTTTACGCGTAGGCTATTGCTACGCTCCTGTAGCGTTGAGCAATTATATCCGAAAAGTATGCAAACCCTTTTTACTGTCTTCTTTAGCCTTGGAAGGGGCAATCGCCGCATTGGGGGATACCGATTTTGTGGAACGTACCGTCGCCCTTGTGAAAAAGGAACGTAAGTATGTATTAGACGGCTTAAGGGAATTGGGCATTAAACATTGGCCTACCCAAGGCAATTTTGTGCTAATTGATCCACCGATACCTGATATGGAATTTACGGTATTTATGGAGCAAAAAGGAATTATGGTGCGGCCTGTGGGTGTTTTTGGCGCTCCGGGAAAGGTGCGTATTTCCTTTGGGGTACGCACGGCGAATACCGCAGTGCTAGCTGCTATTAAAGCCCTGTTAAATAGATAATTGACAGCGATTTAAAACTATTTTTTTAATATACTTGTTGCGCATGCAGCACTAAAGAAACAAAAGATATGGATACTTCTACCTTACCAAAACTGCACAAAAACGCGCAGGATTTTATGCCTATAAACGGCACGGACTATTTGGAGCTTTATGTAAGTAACTCCAAGCAGGCGGCACATTTTTACAAGACGGCCTTCGGATTTCAATCCTTGGCCTATGCCGGCCTGGAAACCGGACTCAAAGACCGCGAGACTTATGTGGTGGTACAGGACAAGATTCGCTTGGTGCTTACCTCGCCCTTAAAGAGCGGAACGGAAATAGGAAAGCATATAGACAATCACGGCGATGGTGTTAAAGTGGTTGCCCTGTGGGTAGATGATGCTACCTATGCCTATAATACGGCGATGGAAAAGGGCGCGAAGTCCTACATGCAGCCAAAGACCGAGAAGGATACCGATGGTACCGTGGTGCGTTCGGGAATTTATACCTACGGTGAAACGGTGCATATTTTTGTGGAACGAAAGGACTACAACGGAACCTTTTTACCGGGCTACAGAAAATGGGAAACACCGGATTTTAATCCGGCTTCTACAGGTCTAAAATTTGTGGACCACATGGTAGGTAATGTGGGTTGGAACAGAATGAACAAATGGGTAGATTTCTATGCCAATGTTCTAGGTTTTACGCAAATACTTTCTTTTGACGATAAGGATATTTCTACCGATTTCACAGCGTTGATGAGTAAGGTAATGAGCAATGGAAACGGACGCATCAAGTTCCCGATCAACGAGCCTGCCGAAGGAAAGAAAAAGTCACAAGTAGAGGAATATCTCGATTTTTACGAGGGTGAAGGAATTCAGCATATTGCCGTGGCAACGGATGACATTATCAAAACCGTCACAGATTTAAAGAGTAGGGGAATAGAGTTTTTAAAAGTGCCGGACACCTATTATGATGTAGTTCTGGATCGTGTTGGTGAAATTGATGAAGATATTGCTCCCTTAAAAGAGTTAGGTATTTTGGTCGATCGCGATGATGAAGGCTACCTATTACAGATTTTTACTAGACCAGTAGAGCCAAGACCCACCATGTTCTTTGAAATTATTCAGAGAAAGGGCGCACAGTCGTTTGGAAAAGGTAACTTTAAAGCACTCTTTGAAGCCATTGAACGCGAGCAAGAGCTTCGGGGGACGTTGCATTAGGGTTGAAGGCAGTAGTGAGTACAAAGTAATTAGTATGAAGTAAAAGGTGTGCTAAATTGATTTTGACCAGTACCATAGCAATAAAAATTTAGTGTTCAGCTAATGAAACCACTCTTAAATCGTGCCTCGACATAGGTACTTAATTTATAGTTGTAATTGATTTTTTTATTTGTATTTAATCCATTTAACCATAACCTCAGCGCAGCCGAAGAGTAAATTAGAATTTAATCGTTTAATCCGACCCCTGAGTGCAACCGAAGGGCGAACTTGAACTTGACACTTGAACTTAAAATCTTATGCCCATATACCACAACTTAGGAAAGTTCCCGCAGAAGCGGCACACACAGTTTGAAAAACCAGATGGTAGCTTGTATTACGAGCAGCTTTTTGGCACTATTGGTTTTGACGGGATGTCGTCTTTGCTCTACCATGTACACCGACCTACACAGGTAAAGGAAATAGGCGAGGCTATAGACATGACACCAAAAATTGCGGTAGCAAAGAATATTGCTTCTCGTAAGCTTGTTGGGTTTGATGTAGCTCCAAAAGATGATTTTCTGGAGGCGCGCGAACCCATGATGGTCAATAGCGATGTGCTTATTGGTCTTGCGGCGCCACGGAAGTCCATGACGGACTATTTTTATAAAAATGCCGATGCGGATGAGATGCTCTTTATCCATAAAGGAACGGGAACCCTAAAAACATTCTTGGGAAATATTCCTTTTGAATATGGGGATTATTTGATTATTCCCCGAGGGATGATTTATCAGATGGAATTTGATACCGAGGACAACCGTATTCTGTATGCGGAATCCGCACATCCCATATACACTCCAAAGCGTTACAGGAATTATTTCGGACAGTTGCTGGAACATTCTCCCTTCTGCGAGCGCGATTATAAACTGCCGCAAAATTTGCAGACCTATGACGAGAAAGGCGAGTTTGTAATGAAAATAAAGAAACAGGGCATGTTGCAGCATTTGGTCTATGCCACGCATCCTTTTGATGTCGTTGGCTGGGACGGGTACAATTATCCCTACGGCTTCTCCATCCATAATTTTGAACCCATTACAGGGCGTGTACATCAACCGCCACCGGTGCATCAGACTTTTGAAACAAGTGCTTTTGTCATTTGTTCCTTCTGTCCACGAATGTATGATTACCATCCAAAAGCGATTCCTGCGCCATACAACCATTCCAATATAGATTCCGATGAGATGCTGTATTACGTGGATGGCGATTTTATGAGCAGAACAGGGATTGGCCCCGGTTATATTTCCCTGCATCCATCCGGTATTCCACATGGGCCGCATCCCGGCACTTACGAAGCCAGTATCGGGAAAACAAAGACAGAGGAATTGGCGGTGATGATAGATACGTTCAAGCCCTTGCAGCTAACGGAAAATGCTGTGAAGATTGATGATGGCAAATATTTTGCTTCTTGGTTGGATAAGGAATAGCTGTTTTGGAAATGACCTAGGACATAAGACAGGGGCGAAGAAAAATCAGTATAATAAACGCTACCCCTTATTTTCTGATGTCTTGAGCCATAATTTAAAATAGTTCCGAAAAAAAATTGAAATGATTAATAGAGTTCTAAGATAAAATTTAGGGGAAAGAGCTATCTACTGCAGGCAATTAAAAAGTTTTTGATTAGACAAAAATTCAATGTTTATTCCCATGCATGAATTTGGCAATAATCTGTTCCCTCTCCCTGGGAGAGGGTTAGGGAGAGGACTTTTGGGAGAGGACTAGGGAGAGGATTTTAGGAAAGGATTTTACCAATATAATAAGAGTAGCACCATAAATAGTGAACACAAATGAAAAAACTTACATCTTGGCTGGACATACCGGCCGATTCGGATTTTAGTATATACAACCTTCCCTTTGGCATCTTTTCAAAGAAAAAGAAGGGAAAAACAAGGGCTGGCATCGCCATAGGACATCAAATCGTGGATTTGGCTGCCTTGGCTGAAGCGGAAATGATAGCTGTTTCCCCTTTTGTTTTTAGGCAATCTACCTTGAACGATTTTATCGCTTTGGGAAAAGAAGTAACGAACAAAGTGCGTTTGGACGTGCAAAAGCTGCTAGTCGATAAAAATTCTCCTTTACAGAAAAAACCAGAAATTTTGGTTTTACAGGCCGATGTTCAGATGCACCTTCCTATCCATATTGGCGATTATACCGATTTCTATTCCAGTATAGAGCACGCCACCAATGTGGGGAAAATGTTCCGTGATCCCGAGAATGCGCTGCTGCCCAACTGGAAGCATATTCCTGTGGGCTATCATGGTAGGGCGTCGTCTATTGTGGTCAGCGGAACACCTATAAAAAGGCCAAAAGGGCAAGTAATGCCAAAGGACGCTACCGAGCCGGCCTTTAAACCTTCCGGCAGGTTGGATTTTGAGTTGGAAATGGGCTTTATAACTGGAAAGAGGACACAATTAGGCGACAGTGTCGCAACTGCCGATGCCGCCGATTATATTTTTGGCTTGGTGCTGTTCAACGACTGGTCCGCACGCGATATTCAAAAATGGGAGTATGTTCCTTTGGGACCGTTTTTGGGTAAAAGTTTTGGTTCTTCCATGTCGCCATGGATTGTTACGTTGGAGGCCTTGGCCCCTTTTAAGGTAGCCGGACCAAAGCAAGACCCAAAAGTATTACCTTATCTAAAGTATACAGGAAAAAATAATTACGATATTCAGCTAGAAGTCGGTTTGCAGCCAGAAAATTCGGAAGAACAAACCGTTAGCACCTCCAATTTAAAGTACATGTATTGGAACATGCGACAGCAATTGGCACACCATACCGTAAACGGTTGTAATATAAACGTTGGCGATGTTATGGCCTCGGGGACCATTTCCGGTAAGGACGAAAGTTCCTATGGTTCTATGTTGGAAATTTCTTGGGGCGGCACAAAGCCGATATCCTTAAAAGATGGTAGTACTCGCACCTTTATTGAAGATAACGATACCGTAATCATGCGAGGATTTGCAGAAAAAGACGGAATTAGAGTCGGGTTTGGGGATGTGAGCGGCAAGATTTTACCAAGCGATTAATTGTGTTTGGGTTTAAATTTTAGGATAACTGAAAAACGCAATTCGTTGCCATGTCGATACTTGATATGAAAATTTTGAAGAATATATAGTTGTAATTGGAATTTTATCCTAGATTCTGGTTGCCGGCTGTGATAAATTTTATAAGGCATTGATTTACCGGTATCACGAAGAAGCCCCTACGTCTTCCTCACGAAAAGGTCGGAAGCCACCTCGCTTGAAAAAAGGGGAGGAGCTATTATTAGTAATTATTTGAGAGCATAATAGAGCATAAGTAATTTACTCCGCTTTTCAAATTCTAATACGGGTTCTCGAAGTTATAACTGTCTCCAATAGTATCTAGTTTGGAGGTTTTTATAGGAAAAGAGACAGTTTAGGGTAAGAAGTGTCGAGATGGCCAAAAGATGAAAAGATTTAATATCGATGAACAAAAAAGTAAAAACCATATCCCCTTCGGATATTTCACAGCCAGAGCTGCATGCCTATTTATTGTCTGCCGTAGCGCCAAGACCCATCTGTTTTGCGAGTACGGTAGATAAAGACGGAAACGTTAATTTGAGTCCCTTCAGTTTTTTTAATGTGTTCAGTTCCAATCCGCCGGTACTTATTTTTTCTCCTGCCCGTAGCGGTAGGGACGGGAGTATGAAGCATACGCACGAAAACGTTTTGGAAGTGCCGGAAGTGGTCATCAATATTGTTAACTATCCCATGGTAGAGCAGATGTCGCTTTCCAGTACGGCTTACGATAAAGGGGTAAACGAGTTTGTGAAAGCAGGATTTACCCAAGTGAAAAGCGATGTGGTTACCCCGCCACGAGTAGGGGAGGCACCAGTTTCTATGGAATGTACGGTTATCCAAGTTATTCCTTTGGCCAATGCGCCCGGTGCCGGAAATCTAATTTTGGCAAAAGTGGAGCGCATGCATATTCGAGAAGAATATTTGGATGCGGACGGACAATTGGATACTCGAAAATTGGACTTGGTAGGTAGAATGGGAGAAAGTTGGTATACACGCGCAAGCGGAGCATCACTTTTTGAAATCCCAAAACCGATAAGAACAAATGGAATAGGCGTGGATAGGTTACCGGCAGCTGTTCGCGAAAGTGAAATATTGACAGGTAATAATTTAGGGCGTTTTGGTAATCTAGAAAGAATACCTACTGCAGCCGAAATGGAGGCAATTCGCAATAAAGATGAGGTCATGGCAATTCTTTCGGACACTAATGCAGCTGCATCGGTTTCAGAAGTTCATCAACTTGCCCAAAAATGGTTGGAAGAAGGTAAAGCCCAAGATGCCTTGGCCTTATTGTTTATTCCATTTTAATACAGTAATCCCAAAAGGCAGATGGTATTAACTTTGGATAACGGCTTCCGCCTCGATCTCGACCAAATAACCGTCCCCGACAAGCTTTGCCTCCACTAAGGTATTGGCAGGATTTATTCCTTTAAAACGTTCGCCATGTGCGCGGGCAATGGGTTCCCAATCCGCTATATTGTTTACAAAGATTCTTGTGCGCACAACGCTATCTAGCGTATTTTCAAAAGTTTGCAATACCGCTGCTATCTTATCGATGATAAAATGGGTCTGTGCAGCGGCATCGGCATCTCCGATCATCATGGTGCCATGCGTAGCCGTAGTTCCTGAGATATGAATGCGATTCCCCTCTTTTACCGCTCGACAGTAGCCAGCATAGGACTCCCATTCCGTTCCGCTAAAAATCTGTTGCCTCGTTTCGCTAATCTTTGTAATCGCAAATGGTTTTGGGATGTTCTCTAAGTGATGGCTTAAATCGCCGGAAGCCGTTAGAAAAGGTGGTTTCCTATATTCATCACCGCAGTTACCCGGAATAGGTAAGAGGTTCTTTAGCGCTGCTTTTATTGAAGCTATATCTTCAGGACTCAAATCGATCTGAAGTATTTTTTTATTATCGGAGATATGATCTCGTTCTCCAAGTCGGGCACCTACGATAACGGCAGCTACATTAGGATTTTCCAAAATATATCGACTAGCAATATTCGCTATGGAAACAGCTTGGTTGTCAGCTACTTTCTTTACCGCTTTAAGAAGGTTTTGATAGCGTTCCCAACCACCTGCAGCATCAATAAATCGTTTGTATTTCATTTGTGACCATGTGCTTAGGTCTCCTTCGGAGGGTTCCTTTTTATTAAGCCATTTATCTGTCAAAAATCCACCGGCCAAGGTGCCAAAGGCTAATAACTTCACCTTGTATTCCGAGCAAACGGCACTCATTTCCGAAGTCGCCCTTTGATCTAAAAGTGAATGGGAAATTTGATTGCTCACAATGGGAATGCCACTAGCACATGCAATTCGCAAATGGGCAGCGTCAAAATTTGTGACACCGATATGTTTTATAAGACCTTCTTCCTTTAATTTTTTTAAATGGAAGAGTCCATCCAGCCAGCTAGGGTCTGGATAGTTCCACGCATGGAATTGCATAAGGTCTATACTGGTTTGTTGCATGCGGTCTAAAGCCCTTAGGGTAGCTTTCCGAACATCGGCTAATGAGATTGGCCCGGGTTCCGGCACCCATTTGGTAAATAACTGTACCTTGTTACCTAGCGGATTAGTGTTCTTAAACATGCCCGTAATGATTTCGCTAGAGCCGTAATGATCGGCCATATCAAAAGTGGTGAAACCTTTGGCGACATACGGTGCCATATGGTGTGCAGTTGCTACCGGGTCCAAGGCTTCACCTTCTCTTTCCATATCGGCAATTTGCCATAGTCCGGTAATAATTCTGGATATTTCTAGACCTTCTGCAAGTTGAATCTTTTCTTTCATCTGTTGATAGTTGTTTTTTCGTGTAGGTCAGATGTAAGTATTCACATCGTTTTTTACTGTTTTTAAAAGGAGTTCATAAATCGTTGATTTTGCCACTAAACATTGAGGTTGGTGTTAACTTCTGTTATGGCCCATTTCATCCGTTATTCTTCTGGAAGTACGTTAAAAATAGCCTCTGGGTTTATGCCTTTCCTCCTCATTTGTTTCCATTTTATAAGAAATATCAAGCTCGCCATTCCCATTACGATAAGCCAGATAGGGGTGGAATGGAAGTACCACTCTTTTGCGTTAGAGTTTACATCTTTATACGTATGTACCGTTAAAAAAAGCAATAGCGAAAATACGCCCATCCAACCAATACCAAGTTGTAACGTTCTATTTTTAAATATTTGGATCTTATGCGCTAAGGCACTATTTACTTTAGGAAGCGTGATAAGCGTGATGCACATCAAAAGAAAATTCACCATCATGGAAGTGACCATAATATCTATTCCCAAGAAAAAATCTCCCGCAAAATGAGAGCCAAATACCCCGACGCTAGCCATTAGTCCCGATAATAGCAAAGCGATGTTAGGCGTGTGATAGGTTTTATGGATATGCGTAATAAACTCCGGAAAAATACCATCCTTGGCCCAAGCGAACATGAGTCGGGAAACGGAAAGTAGCATGGCAGGCAAGTCATTGATCAAGGCAATAGTGGCACCAAGTAAAATGGCTATCCCGAGCCAGGAAGGTAGCACATAGCTAAGAAGTCCAGGAGCGGAAATATCCTTTTTTAAAGCTTCCTCTGCTACAAAACTCCAAGGTACGGTATGGTATACGGCGGATGCGAATAGAAAATAGAAGAGACCAACAGATGTTATGGCCAATAAAATGGCTTTTGGTAGTGTTTTGCTCGGATTTTTAGCTTCGCCCCCAGCTTGGGCAATAGAATCAAAACCGATAAAACTCGAAAATAATAGGGCCGCGGCGGATAGAAAAATACGCCAGTCGAATTCAGCGGTATCAATGGGAATAAAACTTCGATTTTCCCGAGCCTCTAAAGCGGTTACAAAATCCGAAGTGGAGAAATAGAAACCCGCGACGATAACAATTCCCCCTAACAAAAACATGAGGAACATCATAGGCAGTAAGGTAATGGCATATGATTTTGTTCCTCTACTATTGATACCCACAAAACTCCATATGAGTAGGAGGGCGAGAGAAATTCTCATCCATCCCTGTTCCAAGGTTTGTGATAGTGAAATCCATCCGAGTTCAAAAAAAATATCGCGAATAAACGGAATGGTAACGTAGGCAATGACCCCAATGACGATGGAGAGACCAAACCATTGCGAAAAACTGGCTACAAAACCAAGGTAGGGGTGAAGTCCTCTGCTGGCGTATATATAACTACCACCAGCTCTTGGCATGGCCGACGCCAGAATGCCATAGGCAAGCGCGGCGAAAATAGCGGGAATAGCAGCAAAAGCGAATGCGTACAATACGTAGGGACCAATACCTGGAACATTTTTCTGAATCATAAACGGCACTACGTTTATGGAGGCACCCAACATAGAACACACACCCGTGGCCGTTAAGGCTAGCAGCCCTAATTGTCTAGAAAGTTTTGGCGTTTTATTTAAGTTCATTAATGATAACAGATATCTCTAATCTAAAATAGCACTTAAATGTTCCTTGTCACCGGTCAACTGCCATTGCCCTAAACTTATAGGAATATTGCCAATACTGTTGAGGTTATCAAAGAAGGATTTAAGTTGAAATTCCGTTCCTTCTTTTTCTAAATGCCGGGCGTATTCCGCCAAGGCCTGTTCCACCAAATATTTTCCGGTAATGTAACTGCTGCCGTAGCCTGGTTGTCTTAGGTAGAGGTGCTGCTCAAATATAAGGAGCTCTTTTTCGGTCTTCATCCATCCCCTTGGGGTATAATCGGAATGAATTTTCCCCGCTTCCTCCATGGTCATTTCGTTGGCATGGGCATAGAGGGAACCCAGTCCACGGGCGGCGCGTTGGGCAATCATGATGTAGACAATTTCGCGAACTCTGGGACTATCATTATAGAGTCCCGCTTGCATAAATAATTCCTCTACGGCCGTAGCCATCCCTTCGTTTCGGGAATCGAAAATATTATACAGCAAGGCATTTTTCCTGATACTGCTTTTGTGCGGTTCGTTATCCATACGGGCCAGTTCAAACCAATGATAGAAATGGGAAAACAAAGGTCTTGGGTCATAATGGGCGGTTATCCAGAAAAAGTTACGGGTTTCTTTGGGTACAAATTCGCCATAATGTGCCTTTAGTGCGGGCTCAAAATAATCCTTTACGGTTACGATGTCCTCTTTCTCCAAAAACTCCAATAAACTATTTGCCGCCTTTTCGTTAAGGAGCTTGTATTCCGCTGGCGTTGCTGCATCGGTCAACGGAGGTAGATTTCTATTGCGATGTTCTTCTAATTTAAGCCCTGTCCATGCGCGCGTCAGTTCCCGTTTTAACAATAATACTTCGTCTTCCCAAGTCATCGGCACGAGATGCACGTTTTGTTGATACCAAGTATAATTTTCCTTGCCAATTCCGGAAGGGCCGGTTTTTGTTGGCGCTTGCACTTCTAGCCACTCGGCTAAATCTTGTGTAGACAAAATGGCCTCATCTATGGCTTTTAAAATTTGCTTGTCCTTTTCAATACCGGGTTTGTTCTTTAGATTTTCTAAATCGGTGATCTGGCTTTTAATATCGCGTATACCTGCAACCCAAAGGTCTTTTGCATTCCCCGTTAAATTGATTTTAGCTTGTGCGTTTAAAGACGGAATCACTTGAAGCTCCGCCAAAATCTGCTTGCGTTTTTCCTTTGAAAGTGGAAAGTCATATTGCCAGACTTCCAAAACGGCATGGTGCGTTGGTCCTTCGTGGGCCGGCACATCACTACGGGAGTTCCAAATGGTTTTATAAAAAGCCGGATCGCGTTCCCACGATTTTAAAACGCGTCGGTTAAAATCATAGCCGTTCATCTCTGCCTTGACAATTTGCCAATCTATTTGTTGTGCAACCGGCCATGGGTCAGTGTTCATGGCATCTAAACGTGCTTGCAAATCTTTAAAACCTGAGCTTCTAGCCGTAAAAGTTTCTTTGCGGTAATCCGGTGCGCCATTGTACAAAGGCGGATTTTCAAAGGAACGCCATTCTTGGAAAAGAGTTTCCAGTTGGGCGTAGGAGTTGTCCATAATGGGCGATTGCCCATAAAAGGGGGAGACATAGGTTATGAATAAAAAGACAGAAAAGAAGTATTTAAAAGCGGTTCGGTAATTCATAGTTGAATATTTGGTCAAAAGATAGTGCATTCATGGCTTTTTTTAAAAGGTCTTACTGAAATTAGAAAAGTATGATCAAATCGGTATGATTTTAACAATATAGAACTTACTTGGTTTTTTATAGAGAGATGTTCGGATTTTATGATTTTTCTGTCTTTCAATCGAAAGAAATGGCGTTAGGAGTCAACTTGAGAATTTGCTATTTTATGGCGAAGTTAGAATTCTGAAAATCAGATTATAAAATGGATTTTCTCTATCCTGCGATCGGAGCTTTTAATATACTTCAGCTTCCCACATCACGAAGTTACCCCTCCGTCTTCCTCCCGAAAAGGTCGGAATCCACCTCCCCTTGAAAAAAGGGAGGAGCTATATTTCGTGCGTATTCCAGCCATAAAATATATGAATGACCTCACTTTTCAATATTTTTCGGAGTACTGAGAAGTGCTATTTAAACCAAATTCTAGCCCTACAATATTTTTAATTTTACCAAAAATTTCGAGATTATACAATAAAAAAAGTGTGCAAACAGAAACTTTTATAGTCCAAGAATATAATAGAAAGTATTTTTCTTATAAGTGCTACTTTTTTTTAGGTCTTAAATCGTTGATTAAAATAATAAAAATTGTTTTCCAATCGGGACTTTATGAGCTTAGTGCCCTTTTTTAATTTTTGGACAGTGAAAATCAAATTTATCATATTGGTTGTCATAGCCCTTTCAATAGTTCGCGAATTTCATCAGAAGACGGTAGCACTAAGATTACGAAATACTGCTACTGCATAATGCTACCGCCTACTCAAATTCGGTAATGATATAGTTATTCTCTCAAGTAGCTGGAGTTGGCTTTAGTTCTTTTTATGGCAGTAGCATCACAACTGAGCAATGTCATACTTCAAAAAGTTACTTTTTGTTACTTTTACAAGATGCAGCAACTCCAAATACCCGTTGTGGAACCTTGGGCCCTTCTAAAAATACTTGCTATGTGGCCATCAATCCTTATTGGCACTTATGTGCTTATTGCACTTACGATCGTGGTAAGTATTTTGATGCATGGCGCCAAACCTTCCAAGACCCTGGCTTGGCTGTTGGCCATTTTTACTATTCCTGTGGGCGGGATACTACTGTATATACTTTTAGGCAGAAACAGACGGAAACAAAAACTGTTGAAACTTGAAAAACCTTTTTCCGTTATCACGCCAAAAGAAGATATTGCCCAGCTTACATCCATACCGGATGAGCATTTAAAACTAAAAAAATTGGTATACAATAACTGTGGTTTTCCGGTTACGCAGGGGAACGAACTTTTTCTTTTAAAGAATGGAAAATCCACCTTCGAATCTGTCTTTAATGCCCTAAATAGTGCCCAGCAGCGTATTCATTTACAATATTATATTTTTGAGGAAGGGGAGCTGGCGGATCGGTTGTTGCATTTGTTTAAAGACAAGATTGCGCAGGGGGTCCAAATACGTATGATCTACGATGGAGTAGGTAGTTTTTCCCTAAGCAAAAAGTATCTAACACGACTATTGGACATTGGGGTAGAGGTGTATCCCTTTCTTCCTTTTAAGTTTGGACGGTTTTTACGCGCGTTAAACTATAGGAACCATCGTAAAATAATTACGGTAGACGGGAAGATTGCGTTTACCGGCGGCATCAACGTATCCGATAAGTACCTAAAAGGTGATCCGGAGTTGGGGAATTGGAACGACATGCACCTGCGCCTTCAGGGGCCTGTTGCCAAACATTTGGATCATGTTTTTATGACGGACTGGTTTTTGGTAAGTCAGAAGGAGATCTTGCCTTTACCCATCCAAGCGGCGCCTATTTATGAAGACGGAAAGCATGTACAGGTAGTCTCGGGCGGACCGGACGATGACTTTGCAACTGTAAAACAAGCCTATTTTACCATCATCAATACTGCACAACACTATCTCTATATTACCAATCCTTACATTATTCCAAACGCTGCTATGTTACAGGCCTTGCAAACCACAGCCTTAAGCGGGGTTGATGTGCGTATTATGATTTCTGAAAAAACGGATGGTAAAATTGTAGGCTGGTGCGTACGCTCCTATTTTGAGACACTATTGAAGTCGGGCATTAAGATCTACCTCTTTCCCGACGGTTTTTTACATAGTAAGATTATAGTAAGCGATGATGCCATCGTTACCATAGGAACCGCCAATTTGGACGATCGCAGCTTTGACCAGAATTACGAGGTCAATGCCATTATTTATGACAAGGCTTTTGCCAATTTACTGAAGGACGATTTTCTACAGGATAGCGGAATTAGTAGGGTTTTAACCTATGAGGAACACCTAAAAAGACCTTGGGCAGATAAATTGAAAGAAGGCTTTGGAAAGGTGTTTAGTCCTTTGTTGTAGTTTTACGCTAAACGCTAAACGCTATGCGCTTCATTTGTTATTTTAACCCATAACCCATAACCCATAACCCATAACCCATAACCCATAACCCATAACTCATTAACTCATAACTCATTATCTCATTCACAACTCTCTAAAAACTACATTCCGTTAACTTTTATCCGTATCATAAAAAATCAAATCTTGCTCTTCCATAGCTGAAATCACAAGCTTTATATACTCATCAATGGTTTTTTCGAAGTTTTCCGGCTCGGTGATATCGATTCCCGCCCTCCAAATGGTTTTACGTTCTTTTCCTACACAAATACAGTACAGCGCTGTTTCTGCGTGAAATACGGTGTAGTTATCGTAGTAATCTTCCTCGTAAAAAATTCCTTGATGGCTTAGATAATCATCTTGAAAGGAGTTCAGGTAACGGTCTACCTTGGATATTTTATTACGCAAGGTCACTTTGTTTTCCGACCCGATCAATTTGGTAAAAAGAATAGCGTCAAAATCCTTGTCCAGCAATTGTTCTTCAACATCGGAGAGCTCCTTTTCCGACTGTTTTGATGCTGTAAACTTTACATCAAATAGATCCACACTTCGCATGGCCTCTACATTCCGCTTTTCGAACTCCTTTTGTATTTTGCTCTCAAAGTTACCCCGCACCTCGTCATCTTCCGTCATGCCTACGATAAGCACTTTGTACGCATGGAACAAAACGGTATCCGGATCTTTCCAGTTGCTTACCAATTGGGTGGAGGTACAGCTCCAAAATAAAAGTGTACTTACCATATAGGTCATTAATTTTTTCATCTTCTCATTTTAACGTACGGGTTCCGTTTCTAATCTATAAATTCAATACTTGTTTAGCGCTTCGCATCAATAGCGCATCAATCCATAAAAAAAAGCACGACCATCATCTTATTCAAAATGTGGCAGTACCATAAAGGGAATGGTTACATGAAACCCGATTTTTTTGATTACGGGTTCAATAAAAAGCCGCTCCACAAAAGTGTGCTTGTTCTGTACCATGACCAATAGGTTCATTTTGTGTTTTAATTGAAAATTATTGATGGCATTAATGATTTCCTGATTATGCGGATTGTGGAAAAGATGGGCAATACCTTTCAGTTGCTTATCCAATTTTTCTTGGTTCTTCAGCTGCTTTTTAGTGAGGTCATACCCATTGGAAACGTGCAGCACCTCAATGCTGGAAATATGTTGACGAGCAAGGGTGAGGAGCATTTTTAGCGGTGCTGTTTTAAAATCGACTTCATAATCGGTCGGGAATAGGATTTCTTTGGGCACTTCGTAATCAAAATTGGGAGGAACAGCAATCACAGGGCATTTTGCCCTTTTAATGATATCTACCGTGTTGGTGCCGAACAATATTTCCTTGGCACCCGTAGCACCTTTGGTTCCCATGACAATTATGTCTATTTTCTCGTCTTTTACCAGACTGGTTATCTCGTTGCTAAGGGTATTTAGGCTGATTACGGAGCTGTACGTATGCTCGCTATTTTGATGTTCCTTTTTTATTCTTGTCTGTAGTTTATCCAGATTCTCCACCGCAGCCTCCCGCATGACATCCCCAAGACCAATAAGTCCGGGACTCCCCACCAAATATTCCGCATGGTACACGGGCGGCATATAGGTATGCAACAGGTAAAACTTGGATTCAAGGCCTTTAAACGTTTTTAGGGCATATTCAATGGCCTCATAGGCGTTTTCCGAAAAATCTGTTGGAAGGAGTATACGTAACATAAGTGCTGATTTTTATATAATGAATACTCAAAGCTAGCCCAATATAATACAAAAAACCATGACATTGGTCAGTTTATGAAATCAGGGATTTTGTAATTTGCAGTTTTAATACCATAGAATATGAAAGGCAAATTTGATACTATAATAGCTTCTGAAACTCCCGTTTTGGTCGACTTTTTTGCGGAATGGTGCGGTCCTTGTAAAACACTCGCGCCTATTTTAAAAGCGGTAAAGGAAGAGTTGGGCGATGCCGTAAAAATTGTAAAGATCGATGTGGATAAAAACCAACCTTTGGCCGGTACATATCAGGTTAGGGGAGTACCTACCATGATACTCTTTAAAAACGGGAAACAGGTATGGCGAAAATCCGGTGCCTTACCCAAGCATGAGATCGTTAGTGCTATTAAGGAGATTTCTTAGGGCTTAGTGGTTTTTGTTTGGTACTTCTATTTAATGGATTAAAAAATGGTCACGCCACTATATTTGTTTCCTCATTAAGAAACCTTTGTCTTTGTTGAAATTATAGGATGAATGAATCCAAAGTTTAATGTTGAATTACTGGAAGAGGCAAATGAATTCCTAAACGGACTAAAAGACAGGGCTCGTGAGAAAATCATTTATAACATTCGAAAATCTCAATTTGTAAATGATAGTGAGCACCTTAAGAAGTTGAATGATAAGGTTTGGGAATTTCGGACACTACACAATAAAACTAAATATCGACTTTTTGCATTTTGGGACAAAACCGATAAAAGTGAAACGGTTGTAATCTCAACACACGGTATTGAAAAGAGAACCTAAAAGACACCTAAAAAAGAGATTAAAAAGACCGAACGAATAATGAAGGAATATTTTGATGCCAAAAAATAACGATATGAAAAAGAAGGGACTAAAAACATACACTCTGGATGAAGTGACCGATAAGCATATCGGAAAAAAAGGAACACCCAAACGAGACCAGTTTGAAAACGAATTAAGGCTAGACCTGATCGGAAAGGCAATAAAGCAGGCACGAAAAGAAAGAAAACTTACACAGGCCCAGCTAGGCGGGTTAATAGGTGTTCAAAAAGCGCAGATTTCCAAAATAGAAAATAATCTTGCAGATGCGCGATTCGAAACTATTTTAAAAGTTTTTAGCGCCTTAAACGCAAAGATTAACTTCAATGTAGAATTAGAGAATCAAAATCTGAATTTGACATAGTTTTACTTAAGTGTTAAGTAGAACAATGGATGTAAATACTCTCAAAAAAAAACCTATAATCCTAAGCCCTGCCACGCCAGCGCCGCAGGCCCTAAGACAGCCTCTCCGCTAGTGGATTCCGACAATACTATGTTTACCTTGCCCTTATAGGCATTGAACAAAGCAGTTTCCATATGCTTTTTGAGCGGTTTTAAAAATAAGTCTCCAGCCTGACTCAGACCTCCGGCAATGATAAAAGCCTCGGGTTCCAAATGCGCTACGGTATCGGCCATTTTACTTCCTAGAATTTTAGCGGTTCGTTCAAAGGCCTCCAAGGCTATGCTGTCGACCGCATGCGCCGCTTTGGAAATGTCCTTTCCAGTGAGGTCTTCAAAACTATAGGAGCGCAGCACGGATGCTGCATTACTGTCGGACAAGAGCTCAAAAACGGTGCGTTTGATACCCGTAACAGAGGCATAGGTTTCCAGGCATCCTTTGAGTCCGCAGTTGCATTGCCTGCCTTGCGGGAAAACGTTTACATGTCCCAATTCCCCTGCCATACCGTGTTCGCCATAGATCAATTCTCCTTCGTTGATGATACCACTGCCCAAACCTGTACCCAAGGTAAGCACCACAAAATTCTTCATGTTTTTGCCCACCCCAAAATAAAGTTCTCCCAAGGCAGATGCGTTAGCATCGTTCGTCATAAACACAGGACGGTCTAGTAGTTCCTGGATCATTTCTTTAACAGGAACTAGTGGTCCCCATTTAAAATTATGAGGATTTATCATTTCCCCTGTTCTAAAATTAGCGTTTGGCGCCCCTATTCCGATAGCTACGATCGAGTGGGTTGCATCTAAGGAAGCGGTCAATAGCGCTATTTCCCCCTTCATTTGTTCCTTAAATACGGAAAACGGCTGGTTTGCCTCTGTTTTAACCACCTTACTAACCAATATATGGCCCTGGCGATCTACTACACCTAATTTTGTAAACGTGCCTCCAATGTCAAGGGCAAGAACGGTTGCTTTTGAAGTTTTATCCATATACTTAGGCTTTAGAATCCTGTTACCGATCAGGAAATAATTTTAGTGCTGACCTTTTTCTGTCTATTTGGACGGTGGCAAAAATACGGAACAAGCTTTGGTATATCCGCTTGAGGATTTCAGTTTTTTTACTTGGGAAGTGGCAATACCAATAAGGGTACTTTTGTTTGGAACGCCACATTTTTAACTACGGGCTCATGGGTTAGTTTTTCTATAAAACTATGCCAGTAGTCTATAATGGCTACCATACCAATGGTTCCATTTTCTTCTACTTGTGTGCCAATTTGGTTGGCTATTTTATCTTTTTTTTCTAATTCTACCATTTCAAACGGGACTTTGCCCAATCTGTGGGTCAGCGTTTTTTTGGCGGTCGCTTTTTGTGGGCTTTCTTTTTCATAGTCCTTTAGGTGTAAAATACGGATTTTGGATTTCCAAAGTTTGGCCAACTGCAACATAGGGCGTAGTTCATATTTGTCATAGACATGCTCAAAGCCCGTAGCAAAAAGAATTGTATTGGGCAGCGTAAAGCTATAATTGCTAGGCACGGCAACAATGGGGCAAAAGTCTATTTTGCGAATAATGTCTACCGTATTACTGCCAAGGAACACGCTTTTTAGTCCACTTGCGCCGTGAGTTCCCATACATATAAAGCGTATGCTGAGGTCTAGGACAGATTTACCTATGGCGTTTGCCAAGGAATCGGCCTTAGAAATAGTCTTAAAGGAATGTTCTCGATTTTGCTCTTCTTCTGCAATGCGGTCTATAACGTTTCCCAAATCTTTTTGGGAGGCTCCCTTTATGGATTGATATAATCTTGTTCCTCTTTCCTTGTTCCGCATGCTGTCCAGATTGGAGGCACTGGTCTGAAATGCGTTTAGGATGTGGAACGTACATCTTTCTTCTTTAAAAAGTTCCGTTGCATAGCGCAGGGCATTATAGGAGTTTTCAGAAAAATCGGTGGGTACCAGTACGTGTATCATAATCGCTTTATTTTTATCAAGTTAGATGGTAAAATTGAATCTATTCAGAATAGGATTTTTGGTTTATGAGTGATGAAAATCCATTTTTTAAATATGGAGCCCACTCCGAAAAATAGCTTCGGTTTGGAATTCGCAAAACGTGAATTTTGGATATTTTTAAAATATTCATTTATAGTCGATTATAAATTAAACTAATTCGAGAATATTAACTTTTTAACTCTTTTGCTTTTTAACCTGAGTTTACGGAGTAGGCTCAATATTGAATTACAGCTATTTGAAAAATTACTTCATTTGAAAGTTTTATGTCTTTCTTTCTTTTGACTTAGGTTTTCGGCTCGAACTCATAAATTTACCAAAAGAGCAAGTTTTATTCCGGCAGTACCAAAAGGGGAACCGATGTTTGGAAGCCTATTTTTTTCACTACAGGTTCCTGTGTCAATTTCTCCATAAAGGTATGTTCGTAATGTACCAGACAGATCATATCGGCTTGTTGGTCCTCCGCAAATTGTGTTATCGCTTCGGCTACTGTGGTATGGATAGGTGTTTTGTCAAATGTATGGTGAACCGATGCCAAGCGATCTTCCAAGATTTTTTTGTTGGCCAGTTGGTTTTCCGACAATGTAAACTCTTGGGCTACGTTGAACACCAAGATATTGGACTGCCAATTTTCGACTAAAGATAGCAGGGTTTTTAAGTGTCCTTTGGAAAAGAAATGGGCGAACTGGGTAGGAAGCACAATTGTCTTTAAGGCTTGAAAATTAAATTGTCTTGGAACAACCAAAATAGGGCAATTGCGAAGTTTTGTCAGAAGCCTTACCGTGTTGCTGCCTAGAAATATTTTTTTAAGTCCTGTTGCGCCTTTTGTTCCCATAACGATCATATCCAGATCAAGTTCCGTCACGAGCTTACTTACGGTTTCGGATAAATTTCCGGCTATGGCCTGTACTGAAAATGTATGATTTTCTACATCGGAAACTTTAGCTATAGTATTTAGGGTTTCATCTAGTTTGTTCAAGGCCTCTTTATGTAAGGCATCGTATACCATACCCGTTTTTACGGCATCTTGGCTACGGGACAGCAACCCGGCGTTGGGTTCGTAGACATGTAACAGGATAAAATTACATGCCCTTGGACCTTGTAGTTTAATGGCCGTGAATATTGCGTTTAAGGCATAGTCCGAAAAATCCGTGGGCAGGAGTATTTGTTTCATTTCAGTGCTATTTTATCTGTGTAAATTTTGCATGACCATAAAGGGTATTTTTGTCGTTAAGCCTATTTCATCTACGGTAGACCTGTAGAGCAAATCCTCAAGGAAAGTGTGTCTTGAGTTCACCATGACCAAAAAATCGATGCGTTGGGCGCCAATATATTCCTTAATTGCCTCCGCTTTGTTCTTTGTGGCCGTCCTATTAAAATGGAGATAAGAATCTGGAAGACTCTCCGTTAAAAAACGCTTGTTGTCCTCTTGTCTGATGCTAAGTGCATCGAAGTCCGAAATATAAAGGCAATGTAGTTGGGACTTATAAGCACCAGTTATGCTGTTCAGCAATTTTAGTTCCCGTCTTTTGTAGGGCAACATATAATCTGTTGGGAAAAGTATTTTTTTAGGTTTTTCAAATTCGGCCGCTTCGGGGATGGCCAGAACAGGGCAGGAAACATATTTGAATACCTGAACCGTATGACTGCCAAAAGTCAGTTTTTTGTCATTTGTTTTCCCTTTTGTGCCCATGACTATCACGTCTATATCTACACCATTTGCAAAATCGTTTACCGCATCTACCAAAGAATCAAAAGCACTAATGCCCTCATAAGTGTGCTTGGGATTTGGCGGAACCTTTGAAACTTGTGCTATTAAACTAGCCAGATTTTTATCCGATTGTTTTTTTGCGCTTTTTGTTTTTTGCGCAATTTCTTCTTTTGTTTCCGTTTTCCAGGGGCCATAGACTTCATCTGCATACGCATGTAGAAAATAGAACCTGCTCTTTTCGTTTTTAAAAAAATCTATGGCATACGCTGCCGCATGCAATGCATTAGTTGAAAAATCGGTAGGAATCAGTATGGTTTTCATGTGTGTATTTCTATTAGTATTCAACGTTAACATGTAATCTTCCGGTGGGCAGACCAGTTCGCCAATGAAGGGTTCGGTTAATTTTGCCTTTTGCGATGCCGCATTTCATCTCTTGTTATGTTACTTTAATTTTTGGGTGGAAGACCCCAAGGCTTGCCTTGTATTTTTCATCTGAACATTCCGGCCAGTTTTGGAATTTGGTATTTTTTATTTTGAAATTTTAATGCCTCGTGGGCTCGCCCCGAGGTTCTTTATTCAAAAATAGCCTCGTTATAAACCACAAACAATGATATTGGTCAGTTGTCCTATTAGGTTTGAATAGGTAATTTGATTTGCTGGATAGATTGCAAAGTAGGGTTCTAGTTTAATCTAGCGTTGCTTTTATTGTTACAGTTGAAATTATGAATGTTTCAAGTTGGTTCAAACCTAGAAAATCCGATTATTCCCTTTAGGGCAGGGAAAAATTGGGATAGTTCAACCATAATGGCCATTTTAAATTAAGGGCCAAAAGTTATAATGTGATTTTGAACGGCGTGCTTGTTTTTAGGGCCTTGTTTTAAGCTTAGGTGAAAGGTACCTTCCTAAGGGAGCAGATGGGAAAGGTCATTATTTAAGACCCCAAAGCTACTACATCTATACAGGGTAACTAGTGTGTAAACATTTAGCCGAACCTCATTCGTGTATTACAAAAAAAGGAACCGTAATATTAAAGCTTATTTTTTCCACTAAGGAATCGAACAAAACATGTTGTAGAAAATTTAGGTTTTTAGCTACCATGAAAATCATATCCACATCCCTGCTTTCTGAAAAGTTTTGTATAGCAGCATTTACATTGCGGTTTGTAATCGTATGAAAACTATGGTTCTTTGGTAAAGTATCCTTGAAGTAGTCTAGCAAATATTCTTGGTTTTTCTTTTGGGCCTTGGTAAGTTCCTTGTCTGTTTTGGAAACGTTCATAACCCTAATGCTTCCCTGACAAAATCCAAGCATTTCGGTTAGTGCTTCCAATATGTTATGGGAATAGAAGAGGTTGTAGTCCGTAGGGAAGGCAACCTCTTGTGGGTTAGCGTATTTTGCCCCTCTTGGTATAATTAGGGTATTACATTTCACTTTTGTAATTACATCGCCGGCATTACTTCCAATTATGCGTTGGCGCAGACCGCTTACCCCTTTTGTTCCCATGATGATAAGATCAATATTCCTATTCGTTAAGTTTTTTTTTATGGCTTCAAGAAAAAATCCAAATTCGTGGACACTATAGAATTTATGTTCGGCATTGGTGTTTGTTGGCCCTATTCTCGTCATCCAATCGTGGAGTTGTTCTTTGGACGGGATTGTAAATTCCTCAGCTTGTGCCTCTCCTTGGTTTTCCAAAGAAACTGGGATTACAGGATACGCCGTAAATTCACTAACGTGTAAAACATAGAAATTACATTTGGTCTCTTTGAAGAGTTGCTGGGCATAGCGTAAGGCGTTCCAGGCGTTCTCTGAAAAATCGGTCGGAAAAAGTATATTTTTCATATCAATTGTTGTTCGCTAACCTAATGGTCTAAAAAATTGTGTATTCGGGTCGGTGTTGACCATTTTTAATAGACCCTTATTTTGAGCCATTAAAATGATGGGGCACCGGATACACAAAATTAAAAATCCTATAGGCTCCGAAAAATGATATTTATCATAACCGTAGTATCCGAAAACTAAATGATCTTTTGTAGTTGATCTAGTTTTAGGATACGAATATTCCTACCCTCAATTTTAATAAGGCCCTCTCTCCTAAAACTTGTTAATGTCCGTATTAGGCTTTCTGTGGCAATGCCCGCTACGCTAGATAGGTCGCTTCTGGATATGTGTATGGGTTCATTGCTCTTTTTATTCAGTATTTCTGAAAATTGTAAAAGTGTACGCGCTGTTTTTTTACGGACAGAGCTATAGGCCATTTGTAGAAGCTGTTCTTTTATAGTTCCAATATTCTCGTTTAAAAGACCCATGAGTGCCAAGGCTAGGTCGTGGTTTTTTTGTAAAAGGTCTAGCAGGGTCGCTTTTGGGATTGTGGCCACTTTGGTATCTTCTACGACCGTGGCGGTTTCTTGGTGTGGTAAATTTTCGGTAAAACAGGTAAAACCCAGAAAGTCGTTAACGCTATAAATACCTGTAATCAGTTCCTTTCCCTCGGCATCCATCTTATAGCATTTCACCACCCCTTTTAATACAAGGTAAATGGCGTTGGTACGAAACCCTTCCTTAAATAGTTCCTCCCCGTTTTCATAGCTTTCGATAGTGCCATGGTCATCAAAGAATTTTTTTAGTTCGCCAAGGGTTTGCATTTGTCCATGGGACCGTTCGGTAATTTGGCTCTTGGCGATAGCCATTCTGTTAAGAATCTCGGCTTTGGCCAACCTACTCTCCAAAGCGCTTAGCAATTCTTGTTCTTCATAGGGTTTGGTAAGATAATCATCTGCGCCAAGGTCCATGCCTTTACGTATTTCTGAACGCTCCGTTTTGGCGGATAGAAAAATAAAGGGAATATGCCGTGTTGTTTCATTTTTGGAAAGTGCTTTTAGAACGCCGTATCCGTCCATTTCGGGCATCATTATATCACATATAATAATATCAGGCAGGTGGGTTTTGGCTTTTTCTACACCTATTTTTCCGTTTGGCGCCGTAACCATTTCGTATCCTGAAAGTTCTAATATTTCAGCTGTATTTTCACGAAGCGATATATCGTCCTCAATTATAAGTACCTTTCTCATTTTTAAGCTTTAGTGTGTTTCAAGGGAATGGAAATTATAAATTCCGACCCTTTGTTTTCAATACTGGTAAAAGTGATATCGGCCCCTAAATTTTCTAAATGGCGTTTGGCTATGTTAAGGCCAATGCCCGTGCCTTGGTTCAAAAGTGCATTGCCGGCCCTAAAATAACGCTCAAATATAAATTTTTGTTCCGCTTCCGGTATACCTATACCCTGATCTTTGCTGCCAATTAAAAGTCGATTCTTTTTTTTGTGCACATATAGGTCTATGGTAGTGTTTTCCGGCGAATATTTGATGGCATTGTGCACTAGGTTGGAAAGTGCGAGTTCCAATATTTTCTCGTCAAAATATAGGCTGATCTCATCTATGTCCTGCGGATAGGATATTCTTTGGCCATCCTTTAAAAGCGTATTGGCCTGGTATACCACTTCGTTTACCACCTTGCTTAGGGCGAACAAGGAATGCTGATACGTTACTTTTCCGGACTCTAAGCGTTCTACCGACAGAAAATCGTTGAGGATATTGTCCAGATATTTTACTTTGCTCTTAATCGTGTTCAAATGCTTTTCCCTCTGCTCCTGTTGTGCGGTTTCGGTGTATTTTCCCAATAACGTGGCAGAGGTTAATATACTGCTCAACGGCGTTTTAAACTCGTGCGAGACCAACGACAGGAACTTTGTTTTTAGATTGCCAAGTTCCTTTTCTGCCGATAAGGCCTCTTCTAGTTGTTCTGTGCGCTCTGCAACTGTTTTTTCTAGATTTTGCGTGTATGCCTTGCGTTCTGTAATGTCTAGGATGATGGCAACATACACCTTTCTTTTTCCAATAATGGATGCTTGTACATACGCTTCTATCGGGTACTGCGAGCCGTTCTTTCTGCAATGTACGGTTTCAAATTTTATTTTGGGTTCGGTGCCGTTTTGCAGGGGAGCGATTATTTTCCTAATGTCTTTTTGGTCATTATTTAGGGTAATATCGGCAGGGGTCAGCCCTCGCAGTTCTTTTAAGGAATAGCCAATATTGCTTTGCGCCCCAAAATTCACATTAATGAATTTTAAGGTGTCGGCATCGAATACATAGATTTCGTTCAACGATTCGTTAAAGATCTGAAACCAATGGCTCAGTTCTTCTTCTGCCTTTTTTCTTTCCGTAACATCGGTCATTAAGGCCATGGTATAGTGGTTGCCATAAATCCCAAAAGGATTTAAACCCACTTCTACGGGGAATTCTTCTCCATTTTTCTTGCATCCGGAAAAGGTGTGGCCATTTCCCATTTGGCGTTTCTCTCCTTTTTTTAAATAGCTCTTTACGTTTTTACTATGTGTAGGTCTGGAGGTGGAAGGAATTAAAATATTCAAGTGCTGGCCAATTAATGAATCGGTTTCATAACCGAACATATTATGTGCAGACTCGTTTGCCGTTACGATCAGCTGCTTATCGTTTACTACCAAAATACCCTCCGGAATCGCCTCCGATAGTATCCGGAAAATATTGCTATTTTTTTCAAAAACCTTCATGGTTTAAAGATAAGGAGAATCCTGACTTTTGTCATTGTACCGATTCTCGTTTGCCAGTATATTTATACTCAATTCAGCATTTAAACCAATTTGTCATGAAAAAACCACACACTAATGCCCTAGAAAAAACTTTTTATCAAAAAACGGGGAGTCTTTTTTTTGCCTTTGCCAATGCGGACGGTACCGTGCACGCTAAAGAGATAGCCATACTAAAAAGCTTGGTCAAGCAAAAATGGCTTCCTTTAGATGGTAAGGAAGATGAATACGGTTCGGACGCCGCCTATCAAATAGAAATTGTTTTTGACTGGCTCGTGGAAGCCGATAAAAAGAGTTCGGATTGTTTTGCCGACTTTACGGATTTCTACAAGGAGCATACTTCCGTTTTTACGGAACCCATAAAAGACTTGATATTTGAAACGGCCGGTGCCATATCGAATGCCTTTTCTGGAAAGAACAAAGCGGAACTGGTGTTGTTGGGCAAACTGGGTTTGCTTTTCTCCAACTCCAAATAAAATAGGGTCTTTTGCCATACATAAATAGCAAAAGACCCTATTTTTTGTTTATGAGCCATCCTTTAATGACTTGCAAAAGTGTGCTTCCGTTTCTTCAACTGTCGCTCTAAATCCTTAATGGTTCCGGCTACCGCTTTTTCAAAATCATCGGTTTTAGTGGATGCGAATATCCGCATACCTGGGGCACTAAGCTATATTTCACATATTTTGATATCTCCAGAGCTACTATTTTCTTGTTTTATAAATACACCCGCCTTTATGATCCAATTGAACTTGTATTCTAATTTTTCCAGTTTTCTTGTGATGATCTGGTTCAGGGATTCACTTGTAGACATATGTAGATACTGTATGTTTATTTGCATAATTATGGGTTTTATTGCTGTTTAAATTCGAATTTTCAGTTTTCATCACTAAGCGGCATAGTGTTACGGATATAGCCAAAATAGACCGATGTGAGCCCTTATAAAATGATATGTATCAGGTTAGGATAATACCTCCTTTATATTGGATATTAGGTCAATCTCAGGGATATGATATTTGTCATTATTCAGCTTAAAATACTTGGATAACTTAGTGCGCTACAATCAATGTAATATGAAAGTGGACCAAGTGCGTTTTAGGCTCGGAGGGGTGGCTGTTTTTCTTATTTTGTTTTTGGCTGCCTGCCAATCGGACCAAGAAAAAATAGTGCCGGAAAAAACTACGATAACGGAATCTGTTTATGCATCTGCAATTATTCAGCCAGACAGTTTATACCAAGCGTATGCAAGTGTTTCCGGTATTTTGGACAGGAATAGGGTAGCGGAAGGAGATGAGGTGCAAGAAGGGGACGCCATTCTCCAAGTTATAAACAGCGCCCCGGAACTGAATACTGAGAATTCCAAACTTTCCCTAGAATTGGCAAAGAATAATTATAGCGGTGGTGCAGGGGTCTTAAGGGGAATAGAAAAACAGATTGCCGCGGCTTGGCTTAGCTATAAAAATGACTCTATTAACTATCACCGGCAAAAGCGCCTTTGGGAACAGAACATTGGATCTAAAATAGAATTTGATAATCGGAAATTGGCTTACGAATTGTCCGCCAACAACTTAACGCTGCTCAAGAACCAATATGACCGTACCAAAAATGAATTGTTGACAAAGTTGCGCCAGGCCGGTAACAGTTATAAAAGCGCTCAAATTAGCAATACCGATTTTACTGTAACCAGTAAGATAAACGGCAAGGTCTACGCGCTTTACAAAAATCCTGGAGAAATTGTAAGCACTATGGAGCCCTTGGCCGCTATTGGCAGTAGCACTATTTTTTTAATTGAGCTTCTGGTGGATGAGGTAGATATCGTGAAGATCAAGATCGGTCAAAAAGTACTTGTTGTTTTGGATGCTTATGCCAATACCGTTTATGAAGCTAAAGTGAGCAAAATCTACCCTAGAAAGGACGAACGTTCGCAAACCTTTAAAGTAGAGGCATTTTTTGATCAGCCGCCCGGTGTACTGTATCCCGGTCTTTCCGGTGAAGCTAATATTGTTATCGCGCAGCAAACCGATGCCCTTGTAATTCCCAGGGCCTATCTCATAGAAGGCAATAAAGTGCAGACTGAAAATGGAATAGTTGCCCTTAAATTAGGCCTACAGGATATGGATAGGGTGCAGGTCTTGGAAGGGCTTTCTGTGGATACCTACATCTTAAAACCAAGGCAATGATCAACTGGAAAGTAATCCTAAATATTGCAAAAACTCATCTGTTGACCAAGATAAAATCTACGGCTACCGCTACTTTAGGGGTGACTTTTGGTATTGGTGCCTATATTACCTTGGTCAGTTTTATGACGGGGCTAAATACCTTATTGGACGATTTGATCCTGAACCAAACGCCACACATTCATATCTACAATGAAATAGAACCATCAAAAAAACAGCCTATTGCCGTCTACAAAGAATTTGAGGATGCCCTTAATAGTGTTTCTTCTGTAAGGCCAAAACAGGGGCAACTCAAAATACATAATGCGCTGCCTATTTTAAACCAGCTTAAAAAAGATAAGAACGTAAAAGGGGCCACGCCTCAGGTACGGGCGCAAATATTTTATTTGGCAGGTTCCATAGAACTGGGAGGTAGTCTTGTTGGTGTGGATATCATGGAGGAAGTACGGCTCTCAAATATGGAAGACTACATTGTAACCGGTACACCGGAAGCCTTGGAAAATACCGACAATGGTATTATATTGGGCTATGGCCTTGCCGAAAAAATGTCCTTGTCCGCTGGGGATAGGGTTCAGGTAAGCACGGTATCCGGCAATGTGTTTCCCTTAAAAATTGTGGGTATTTATCAAAGTGGGATAGCGGAAGTAGATAACCAACAAAGTTTCGCCAACCTTAAGACCGTACAGCGCATTCTGGGCGAGGTCAACAGTTACATTACGGATATTAATGTGAAGTTGTGGGATATGGATCTGGCGGCTCCCATGGCCAATAGGTTGGAGGAACACTATGCGATCAAAGCCACCGATATCAACGAAGCCAACGCACAATTTGAGACCGGCACCGATATTAGAAACCTTATTACCTATGCTGTCTCGGTAGCCTTGTTGATAGTGGCCGGTTTTGGCATCTATAATATATTGAATATGCTCATTTATGAGAAAATGAAGGACATCGCCATTTTAAAGGCAACCGGTTTTTCGGGGAAAGATGTACAGCTTATTTTTATGAGTCAGGCCATGCTCATTGGCACCGTTGGGGGATTATTAGGTTTGTTGGTAGGGTTTCTTTTATCCGTATTGATAGATCAAGCCCCTTTTCAAACCGATGCAATGCCTACGTTGACAACCTATCCGGTAAGCTTTGAGTTCATATACTATCTCATTGGGATTATTTTTGCTTTGGTATCTACCTTTATAGCAGGGTATTTACCTTCCAAAAAAGCGAAAAATATAGATCCGGTAAAAATTATAAGAGGAACGTAAATCATGGCGCAGGTCTTAGCTACAAAACATGTCGATAAATATTTTCATAAGCCCAAGGAATTTCATGTGCTAAAGGATATATCCATGGCCGTGGAACAGGGAGAGTTCGTTTCCGTAATGGGCAAATCCGGTTCTGGCAAATCCACCTTGCTCTATATTCTCTCTACCATGGATACCGATTATACCGGCGAACTCTATTTGAACGATAAATTGATAACGGGCCAGTCGCAGCAGGAACTCGCCCGCATCCGCAATAAGAACATTGGTTTTGTTTTTCAGTTTCATTATTTGCTGTCCGAATTCAGCGTGATCGAAAATGTAATGCTCCCAGCCAAAAAATTGGCCGAAAAATCCCATGCCGAAATTGAACACGATGCCCTAGTGAAGTTAAAGATGCTGAATATTGGCCACTTGGCACAGCAACGTGCCTCAAGAATCTCGGGCGGGGAAAAGCAACGTGTGGCCATCGCCAGGGCACTCATAAACAAACCGACCATTTTAATGGGCGATGAACCCACGGGAAATCTGGACAGTCACAACTCGGAGAACGTATTCGAAATTTTTAAGCGCCTAAAGGAAGAAGAGGGACTTTCCCTGCTCGTAGTTACCCATGACCATGATTTTGCAAAACGCACGGATAGGATTATAGAAATGGAGGATGGGAAGATTATCAAGTGATGCTGAAAACTGAATCTCTTGCTTTAAGACCAAGATTCAAGAGAAAAGAGAAAATAGAAAAGAGAGAGTACAAAAATTAAGAGAGGTGGGATTACATCGGATTAAGAGGTTTTACAAAAAAATCATGCTACAACGGTTCGCCTTCCGTCATCCTGAGACCTTCTGCAAAATATTTGAAAAACGGAGGGATTGACATTGTAGTTTAGTTTTTAAAATAACGATATGTGGCGGAGGGGAGCACTCGCAATCCGATACAGGGTTTATTCCTAAATATTACTGAGCGGGCTATATGAATTAAGCTGTAATGCTAGTTATTAGATTTTCAATAAATTATGAAATTATATAAATGATAGCGTAACCATTTACCCGTTACGAAAGTCTGGCAATTTCTGCCCTCTATTCCTCTCCCGATAGGTATCGGGACTAATAGGGGAGAGTGTAGAAATCGTCTTGGATCCCTTTAGGGCTAGGGTAAAACAAGAGGATTTCTGGCAGGGGTGCATAGTTACATAATAGTGCGGTCATTGAGCCAAGTCGAAATGCAGTCGATGGACAACGATGGTAATTGGGGCGCAATGCAATAGTCCGACTATAAATTTTTCTGTAATTTTTAATGGAAATATGTGTCTTGAATCAATATTTTGAAACTTCGGCAACCAATCCAAATAGTAGCTTATTATCGCTCTGTATCGTACTGTTAGTAAATAGTTGTACAATTAAAAAGCAGGCCTCCCTATTTTTTAACTTGTACATACAAGTTAAAAAAACTATATTTCCTTTTTTAAACGCCCCATGCCTTAAACTGGCTAATTTTAAAACGGTATGAAAATAGAAATGGATAAGGGAAGAAGGGCTTTTGTGAAAAAATCTGGCTTAGGTGCTGCCGGAACGCTCATAGCAACCAGCGGATTGGCGAATACTGCCGTCTTTGGAACGTCTTCTGTAAAGATTCCAATTTATGCCCATTTGTGGGTCTATGCCAGTAAATTTCCTCCAAATTGGGATTGTACCCCTGTTTTAGATACTATTTTTTCCGATTTAAGCTATGCAGGAATAGAGGGACTGGAACTTATGGAAGGGCAGTTACGGCACGAGGATTCCGTTGAACGCTTGACCAGATTAATAGAAAGATACAATTTGCCCGTTTCCGGATCTTCTTACGGCGTGGGCTTTAGTATGTGGAGGGCTGACGAGCACAAAGCTATTTTAGAGGATATCAATCTAGTTGTCCCACGTTTGAGCGAAGTTGGTGCAAAAACATTCGGTATTTCCGTTGGAGGTAAAAGTGACGGACTAAAGACCGAAACGGAACTGGATGCACAGGCAGAACTCTTGTTAAAAATAAGAACCATTTGCACGGACAATGGTATAGAAGCCAATCTGCACAACCATACCTATGAGGTGGAGAACGATTTGCACGACCTAAAAGGTACGCTTGATCGAATTCCAGATTTTAAATTAGGTCCAGACCTCAACTGGTTGATCAGGGCGGGAGTAGACCCCGTGGATTTCATAAACACCTACGGAGAACAAATCGTTTACCTGCACATCCGTGACCAATACAAAGATGGTACATGGTCCGAATACGTAGGGCAGGGCGATACCGATTTTGAACCCATTGCCAAAGCCTTAAAAGCCCAGAATTTTAATGGGCAAGCGGCCCTAGAACTTGCTTTTCCAAATGATTTTACCCCAAAGAACGAGCTTAAAGAGGACTGGAAACTAAGCAGGGATTTTATAAAGAAAACGTTTAAATGGTCATGATTCCAAGAATAATATATTTTGATATGAGGTATAAAAAGTCTCTTTATTCCAATGGAAATACCATATTGATGAATACCTTTAAAGGAGCTTTAAAGACAAATAGGCTAATTGTATGATGGCCAGGTAGACCGGCCTACTAAGTTACAGGTAAAATTTATAAAGAACAATAAAATTTAAACAGATGAAAATAGCCATGCTAGGCTCGGGTTTTATCGCCCGTTTTTATGCCGAATCATTACACGCCCAACGCCGTAAAGACCATGTAGTTATGGTCTATTCAAGAAACGAGGATAACGCCAAACGCTTTGCCGCTGATTACGGCTTGCCGCATTTCAGCACTGATATGGACGAAGCCATTGCCCACCCCGATGTGGATGTGGTCTTGATATCGCTTCCCAACCACTTGCACGAGGCCGCGGTCATGGCCTGTGTAAAAGCCAAAAAACATGTCATCTGCACCAAGCCACTAGGTAGAACTGCCCAAGAAGCCAAACGCATGCTCGATGCCGTTGAGAAGGCCGGAATTTTTGGGGGATACCTAGAAGACCTTTGCTATACACCAAAATTCCTGAAATCTATGGAGAGCATAAAACGTGGGGATATTGGCAGGGTACTTTGGGCAAAATCCCGCGAGACGCACCCCGGACCTCATAGCGATTGGTTTTGGGATAAGGAAAAATCCGGGGGTGGTGCCATTATCGATCTCGGTTGCCATTGCGTGGAAATCAGTCGGAATTTCATTGGAAAAAATATCAAACCTTTGGAAGTCATGTGCTGGGCGGATACCCAAGTGCATCCTATTGAAGCAGAAGACCATGCGATAGGCCTAGTAAAATATGCCAACGGTGCAATCGGTCAATTTGAAGTGAGCTGGACCTTTAGGGGCGGCATGGACCTTCGCGATGAGGTTATGGGCACCGAAGGAACTATTTGGGTAAATAGCTTTTTACGTACCGGTTTTGAGATGTTCACCACGGGAAAAGGAGGAGACGGCTATGTGGCCGAAAAAGCGGAATCGAATACGGGCTGGTTATTTCCGGTTGGTGATGAGGCCCATGAATTGGGCTATCCGCACATGTTCACGGATATGTTTACTGCAATCGAGGAAAAGCGCGACCCCTTGGAAACCTTTTACGATGGCTACGTGGTCAATGCTATTTTGGACGCAGCTTTCAAATCTGCGGAAACAAAATTTTGGGAACCTGTAGTCTTGGAAGATTGGCGTGGCGACGAACCCAATGCATCCGAAAAGCAATGGCAGTTCTACGATGACGAGCATTATTTGATAAAGGAAGAAGTCTTGCCAAACGGTGACAATGTGTTGCTCTTAAAACATAAAAAGACAGGGGATATTACTCGAAAAATAACGCAGGCCTAATGGATACTCCTTAAAAATCGACTTTGTTAACTAAGTATTGTAAAGGGCTATATCTCGCGCCTTACGAACAAGCCTATCTAGCTGAGCAATCGAAACTAAACTATGGATTTTAAGAACACCACATATATTATCATGGGCGGCACCACAGGAATGGGTATCGCCGCGGCTATGGCCTTGAAAGAAAACGGGGCCAACATCCTTGTGGTAGGCAGAAACGAGGATAGTTGCAGGACTGCCGAACAGGAATTGGGTGGTAATGCGTTGGCCTTATCCGGTGACGCCACAAATGCCGAAACCATGCGGAATGCCATAAAAATGGCACACAATACGTTCGGAAATATAACCGGACTCTTTCATGTAGCAGGCGGTAGCGGTCGCCGTTGGGGCGATGGGCCATTGCACAAAATAACCCTTGAAGGTTGGAACAAGACCATGGAACTCAACCTTACCTCCATGATGCTTTCCAACCAAGCGATGGTAAACTATTTTTTGGAACATAAAACTACAGGGGTCATTCTAAATATGGGGTCCGTTTTGGGCTATTCGCCATCGCCCAAATATTTTGTAACGCATGCCTATGCCGCCGCAAAATCGGCCATTATAGGATTTTCAAAATCCATAGCGGCGTATTATGCGGAAAACAACATTCGTGTGAATGTACTAGCGCCCAGTCTTTTCATTACCCCGATGGCGCAGCGCGCGGCCGAGGATGAAAATATCCTTAAGTTCTTAAAAACAAAACAACCCTTGGACGGTGGTCGTCCTGGTGCATCCGAAGATATCAATAGCGCGGTATTGATGTTTCTTCATCCCGATTCCAAGTTTATCACAGGTCAAGTTTTGGCAGTAGATGGCGGCTGGACCTTGAGCGAAGGGCAATATTGATGGGAAGTCTATGATGGAAAAACACTATTTAGGAATCGATATTGGAGGCACAAAAATAAAACTTGTTGTGCTTGATGAACAGGGAACTGTCCTTGAGCAAAATGAAGTGTTGACGGAGGACGATGCATCCGAAAAGGAACTCTGGAAGAAAAAAATAATTGCTATTATTCAACAAAAAACGCAACAGTATGCCAAAACCGATCAAAATGGTCTTAGCATCGGTATTTCTGCGCCCGGTCTGGTAGATTCAAAAAATAGAATGACGCTTCACATGCCCGAACGTTTAATGGGTATTGAAAATTTTAATTGGTCATCGGAACTCGGTCGGGATATTAGGGTTATAAATGACGGCCAATCTGCCTGCTTGGCAGAATACGAATCTTTTTACAGAACGGAAGGTGTTCAACATCTATTAATGCTGACTTTGGGCACGGGAGTTGGCGGCGGTATTATCATCAACGGGCAATTGTATCAGGGAAACCTTCAGCGCGCGGGACATGTTGGACATATGACGGTGGACTACAAGGGTGCGCCCACCATGACCAATATGCCCGGTAGTCTGGAATATGCCGTGGGTAATTTTTCGGTTTTCGAACGCACAAACGGACAGTTTAAAAGTGTTAGGGAATTGGTTGATGCTTACGAAAAAGGAGATTCCAAAGCAGAAGTTTGGTGGTTGGAATCCGTTCAAAAACTGGCAATCGGTCTGGCTTCATTGACGAATATACTTTCCCCGGAATACATTGTATTAGGCGGAGGAATTTCCGCAGGGGCGGGGAGGCCCCTTTTTGAGCCTTTAGAAAACTACATGTCGCAATACGAATGGCGTCCGGGAGGGCATAAAATAAAAATTAAAAGTGCAAGATTGGAAGGGTATGCCGGAGCTATAGGAGCGGCCTATTTTGCAAAGAACAATAGTTAATCAAAACAGAACAATGAGCGTAACAAAGCAATATTTAGAAAAAGGAAAACATATTATTTCCGTTGTGGAACAGCAGGAGTCGGTCATACAAGAAGTGGCAAAATTGTTTGCACAATCTATTTTAAACGGCAGAATGGTACACCTTTTTGGATCCGGTCACAGCCGTATGATGGTAGAGGAAATGTGGCCCAGATATGGCTCCTTTCCCGGATTCAATCCCATTGTAGAGCTCTCCCTTTCCTTTCATAATTTGGTGGTAGGCGCAAATGGACAGCGGCAAGCGATGTTTCTGGAAAATGTGACGGGACTCGCTGCCAGGATTCTCCGAAACTTTGATACTTCTACTCAGGATACGGCTTTGATCGTTTCTTCTAGCGGTTGTAATGTGGTGCCTATTGAAATGGCGGAGGAGTTTCAAAAACGAAATATTAAAGTCGTTGCCTTGGTAAGTAAACTGCATTTGGAAGGAAGTACCTCCAAAAAGGCCGACGGAAAAAAATTGATAGATTTTGCCGACTATGTGCTGGATACGGGAGCTCCCTTGGGCGACGCCATGATCTATTTGGACGGACTGGATTCACCGGTCGCTCCCGGGTCTACCTTGGGCGGGGTATTGCTCATCAATTGCCTGAAAGCCGAAATAGCGAAAATACTGCATGAAAACGGAAAGTCGCCCAAAGTATTGAGCAGCGGTAAAATTGTAGGAGAGCAACGCGCCGTGGAACTGTTTGAGTCCGCCTACGACGAGCACGCGCATTTAATGGCCAAATTGTACGAGAACGTAGGAAATCCAAAGAAAGCATAAATGAATTTTTCAACAACCATATCAAAAGCCTTCCAAACCGATATCCTGATTATTGGTAGTGGTAGTGCAGGGGCAACTGCGGCTATCGCGGCGGCAAAAGGAAAGTATAAGGTAACGCTGGTGGAGCGCTACGGATTTCCGGGTGGCACGTCAACGCAAATGTTGGATACCTTTTACGGATTTTTTACCCCAGGGGAAACACCACGGAAAATTGTGGGCGGTATTCCCGATAGGATAGTAAATGAATTAAATACATCGGGCGATATTTTTCTTCGTCCCAATACTTATGGGGCGGGCACAGGGGTCAATTATAATCCCGAGAAATTGAAACATGTCTGGGACCGGCAATTGATGATGAGCGGAGCCACCCTGTTTTATCATACTACTTTAGTGGGCGTGGAAACTATTGGCGAGACCACAACCTGTGTATTCTTCCATAAAGGCACCGGATTTTTTACTATAACCGCAAAACGAATTATTGACGCCTCCGGGGATGCCGATTACTGTCATTGGGCAGATATTCCGTATGAAAAAGCGGGCGAAAAAGAACCGCCGCAAAGCATGACCACCACGTTTCGCATGTCAAATGTGGAACATTCAGAATACGAAGCAGCGGGCGGCAAGAAGATGCTCAAGGAAAAAATGGCAGAAGCCTATGAAAAAGGAACCCACCCCCTGCCGCGAAAAGAAGGTTCTGCACATGAGATGTGCCAGCCAAAATGTATCTCTACGGTTGCCGTCAAAGTAACCGATCTAGACCCCTTGGACGTGGAGGAAATTACCAAAGCGGAAATCGAAGGGCGTCGTCAGTCCTTTATTTTCGAAGATTTCTTTAGGGCAGAAATACCCGGATATGAGAACGCCAAGATTATTGGACTATCCAATCAAATCGGTGTTCGTGAAACGCGACGGGTATATGGTAATTATCGCCTTACCAAAGAAGACTGTATGGCTGCAAAAACGTTTGACGACCAAATTTTCCTATGCGGTGCACCGATAGAAGACCACAGAAAAGGAAGTAATGGCAGTTCTGAAACCTATTGGCAATATGTGCCCAATGGAGGAACTTATGGTGTTCCGTACGGTACCATTGTGCCAAAAGAGAGTAATACTACTTGGGTCGTTGGGCGTTGTTTTTCGGCCACCCATGATGCGCATGCCTCCTGCCGTTCCATGGCGCAGACCATGAGCATGGGGCAGGCGGCCGGCACGGCTGCGGTATTGTCCTTGGATAGTGATGTAGATGCAAAAAATATCAATGTTAAACACCTGCAGGAGGCACTTATTAAACTAGGTACTATTTTGCAAATGCCAGATAAAATTGCGGATATTTCCCGCAACGGATGGGCCAATAATTAAGGATATGTCAAAGAATTTTTTTAGAACGGTTTTGGGCGATAGACCAAGCACGGAAATGGGCCTGACCTATGCCCATGAACATATCGTAATCGATGATTGTTATATAACGGGCAAACACCCCGAGTTTTTACTCAACGATGTGGATAAGATTACCGAAGAACTAAGCGATTTTTACCAAGCCGGAGGAAGAACTGTGATAGACGCCATGCCGGCCAATGCAGGACGGAATGTGTTAAAAGCCGCAGCGATAAGTCAAAGTAGTGGGGTGCAGATTATTTTATCGACAGGGATGCATTTAGAAGAATACTATCCTGAAAATCATTGGCGTTACGCGTACACGGAAGACGAGCTTACCCAACTTTTTATTGCAGATGTAACAGAGGGAATAGACGAATTTGACTACTCTGGACCGTATGTGAAGAGAACTTCCCATAAGGCTGGTTTAATAAAACTCGCCACCGGTGATGACCCATTTACAAAACATCAGGAAAAAATATTCCGTGCCGTTGTCGACACCCACTTGGAAACGGGTGTGCCCATTCTTACCCATACCAATTTTGGCAGACAGGCATTGGAACAGGCCAAACTTTTTGAAAAACTGGGCGCAAAATTAGATCACGTAGTGCTTTCCCATGTAGATCGGGCCAAAAGTGTGGACTATAACCGTGCCGTTCTGGATGTTGGCGTGCGTGTGGAATATGATAGTGCCTTTAGATGGAAAAAAGAGGCCCAGAACCATACGCTTAATCTTTTGGAACAATTGCTGCCGGACTATCCAGATCAGGTTACCATGGGCATGGATATGGCAAAGAATACCTATTGGAAAAGTTATGGCGGCAGCCCAGGTTTAAACTATTTGATCGAAACTATTCCCGATTTTTTGAAATCAAAAGGAATGGAGTCATAT
>Ga0075108_10000167_pt1 | contig 39984 bp, 31 predicted proteins | sample AntAceMetag02UK1_FD_69797 | JGI IMG/M metagenome (GOLD analysis project Ga0075108, IMG submission 69797) | Saline lake microbial communities from Ace Lake, Antarctica - Antarctic Ace Lake Metagenome 02UK1 | ecosystem: Environmental > Aquatic > Non-marine Saline and Alkaline > Saline | place...
CCTAAATAAATATCCCCAGTACAAGGAAAAAGTACGCTTGATCATTTTGGCGGTTCCCTCCCGCTCCAACGTGCCACAATATCAGTTATTAAAGAAAGAGGTTGATGAACTGGTTGGCCGTATCAACGGGGAACTATCTACGGTAAGCTGGACGCCCATTTGGTATTTTTATAGGTCGATGCCTTTTGATAATCTCATTGACCTTTATACTTCCTGCGACATCGCATGGCTAACACCCATACGGGACGGCATGAACCTCGTTGCGAAGGAATACATCGCCACCCGAACGGATAAAACAGGGGTGCTTATTTTGAGCGAAATGGCCGGTTCCGCCAACGAAATGAACGAATCCCTCCTCATAAATCCCAATAACTTTGAGCAAATATCCGATACGCTGTTCCAAGCCATCAACATGCCCAAAAAAGAACAGCAGGAACGCAACGGCATTTTGCAAAAACGCTTGGAACGCTATAATGTAGAAAAATGGGCCAACGATTTTATGACCTCCTTGGTGAACCAAAAGGAAAAAGAGGATGTATATGTGTCCCGTAGACTGTCCGTAGACCTTATGAATACGATTATGAAGAACTATATCGATGCTAAAAAACGACTCTTATTCTTGGACTACGATGGCACTTTGGCCGGTTTTCACAACGATCCACAAAAAGCGAGTCCGGATAAAGCTTTATACGAACTTTTGGACGAAATAGCATCACAGCCCAATACGGATATGTACCTTATCAGCGGGCGGGACAAGGAAACCTTTACCAAATGGTTTCTTCCCAAAAAATACAATATGATCGTGGAACACGGCGTATGGATTTCCAAAAGGGGCGAAGAATTCAGCATGTTGGAAACCGTAAAAAAGGACTGGATGTCCAAAATACTACCCGTTTTAGAATCTTTTGTGGACCGCACACCCGGTAGTTTTATTGAGGAAAAAAACTATTCCTTGGCCTGGCATTACCGCAATACCGACCCAGATTTTGGTCAAAAGAGGGCTATGGAACTCAACACGGTATTAACTAGCCTCATTGCCAATGACGATCTAAGTGTCCTGAACGGGAACAAGGTCATGGAAATAAAGAGCAGCAACGTAAATAAAGGTAGGGCTGCCATGCGGGTGTATGCAGAACAGGATTATGATTTTGTATTTGCCATCGGCGATGATTGGACAGATGAATTCATGTTCCAAGAACTACCGGAAGAATCGGTTACCGTGAAGGTAGGACGACAGAAAACGCAGGCTAAATATTTTGTGGACAACACCAAAAACGTGAGGGATATTTTAGCGCGCTTTGCGAATAAGCGTTAATTTACACGCAGCTTAACATTTGCACTGATCCCTATGAAAAAAACCATTTTAGGCGTTCTTTTTAGTAGCCTATTATCGCTAAGCCTTTTGGCTCAGCAAGACACAGAGGTATATCTGACCGACATAAGCACTACAGATGGAAAACTGACATTTGGTACGCCAAGGAATGTGTCGAACAATGAAGGGTATAACAACCAACCATCGTTCAATGACAACGACCGTTTATTGTTCGCATCCACAAGGGAAAATCAAACCGATATTGCCCAGTATGATACACAGACCGGTGCGGTAAAATGGCTTACGGACACAAAGGATGGCAGCGAATATTCGCCCACCAAGATGCCCAATGCAGCTTCCTTTTCCAGTATTCGATTAGATACCGATGGCCTACAGCGTTTGTATGGCTATCCGCTTGAAGGCGGCAATTCGAAAATTACAGTCGAGGATGCCAAAATAGGATACCATATTTGGTATTCCGAAACTATACTGGTGGCTACTGTCCTTGTAGAAAACCGAATGGATTTGGTGGTTTTTAATTTGGAGAAGAAGACCAATAAGGTCTTACAGGAAAACGTAGGTAGGTCCTTGCACAATATTCCCAATACGGAATTGGTAAGTTTTATTAGCGTAGCGAATGATACTTTGGTCGTAAAATCGATACATCCGATCACGGGAATACAGGAAACCCTCATTGCGCTACCTCAAGGCACACAGGATATCTGCTGGTTGCCCGATGGTAGCATCCTGACCGGCCTTCAAAATTACCTCTTGCGATTTAATCCCAAAAACGATACCCAATGGAGAGATATTTTTCAGTTTTCGGATACCAAAATCTATACGATTAGCAGACTGGCGGTTAGTCCGGATGGAAAAAAACTGGCTTTTGTTACCGATATCTCCCCGCCGAAACTGATCGACAAGCAAATGGAAGATTTCAGTAAAAAGGATTTAACGGCTTTTACTTCCTATTTTTCAGAAAACGTCATCATATCCAACTTTCCAAAAGATACCATATATACAGGCAGGGATAACCTACGCAACAATTACAAAGACTTTTATACCAGAATTCAAAAGGTAGAAGCCAAGGCCTTGGATAGAATACATTTGAACAATACCGTAATAGACCATGAACAAGTAATCATGGACGATAAAACAAAATTACAGGCGGTCATCTATCAATTTAAGGGCGGTGCGATCGAGAGTATGAGCTTTATCCCAAAAACCAAGGCAAACGAAACCGAGGTGGAAAAAATAGTGCAGCAGCAGTTGGATACCTACAACGCTAGAGATATAGAAGGGTTTCTGGCCACCTACACGCAAGATATCGAAATTTATAATTACGGTGGAGAGCTGCGCTCCAAAGGCATAGATGCATTAAGAGCCGGCTACACCGATTTTTTTGAATCCACGCCCGACCTGCATTGCGAAATAGAAAATAGAATTGTCCTAGGGAACAAGGTCATAGACCACGAACAGGTAACGGCAAACGGCAATACGTTTAGCGTTATTGCTATCTATGAGGTCGAAAACGGGAAGATTGCCAAGGTTACTTTTGTAGGATGATGATTCAAGTTTTACAATGAATAGTCCTGACTAACCCAAATTGCGAACCAACTCTTTGAAAGGTGTGCTAAACAATAATTTGAGCCAACAGGAAAAAATGACCATATCGGACTGAGATTCCATATAAAATTAGAAAAAAGATAGGATTTATAGTGCAGTTAGATATTGAAATAGACGGTAATTGGCTCATCCCATTTTTTCACTTGCCTCCGACGAACGAAGTATGAGAGAGAGAAAGGCATAGGTGGATTCCGACCTTTTCGGGAGGGAGACGGAGGGGTGCCTTCGTGAAGCGAATAGCTTAAAGCAAAATAAAATATCCGAGAGGACGAGCTCCAACAATCAAGGATAATATTCAATCATAATTAATTGGTTTTCAATAAATAATATAATTATTAATGATTTCAATCAAATAGAATCGTACCTATAAAGAAAAATTAAAATTAAATAGATAACCACCCCATCCGAAGGCCCCAGCTAAAATTCCAATTGAAACACAAACCCCACATTCTCCCCATCATCATCCTAGCGCAGTTTGCATGCACCTCGCCTTGGTTTGCCGGGAATGCGATCATTGCGGAACTCCTACTGAAAACAGGACTGGGCACCGAACTAGTCGGTTATGTGATTTCATCCGTGCAATTCGGATTTATTACGGGTACTTTGACCTTTGCCCTTCTTATGTTGGCGGACCGCTTCTCCCCTTCCAAAGTGTTCCTCGTTTGTGCGCTACTGGCGGCATCCTGTAACCTATACCTCCTATCGGACACCGTGACCACTTTGGGACTTTTACTCGCCCGCTTTGGCACGGGATTCTTATTGGCGGGCATCTATCCCGTGGGTATGAAAATTGCGGCGGACTATTACCAAAAAGGCCTAGGCAGGGCTTTGGGTCTTCTGGTAGGCGCGCTGGTACTTGGCACGGCGTTGCCTTTTATTTTAAACGGCACTGCCTTAAGCGATTCCCCAACTTTGGTCATTGCTATTACCTCATCGCTTACCGTTCTTGGGGGAATTTTGTTATTCCTCTTGGTACCCGACGGTCCCTTCAGGAAAAAGAGCACGCAATTACGATTTTCAGAGGGATTTCAATTATTTAAGATCGGTAATTTTAGGCGGGCCGCTTTTGGCTACTTTGGTCACATGTGGGAACTTTATGCTTTTTGGGCCTTTACACCATTTGCAATTGAGAGTTATAACCGCATATCTGGAACAACGATTTCCGTACCGCTGTGGACGGGCATCATCATTACCTTGGGTGCTATTTCTTGTGTCCTAGGCGGGTTGCTTTCGCAAAAATACGGCAGTAAAAAAGTTGCCTTTACGGCCTTGTTGGTTTCTGGGGTGTGTTGCCTGATATCCCCATTTCTATTTCAATTCGGCACTCTTTTATTTTTAGGCGGATGGTGTCTTTGGGGTATGGCGGTAACGGCAGATTCCCCCCAATTTTCCAATTTGGTGGCCACAGCGGCTCCGCCCGAAGTCAAGGGGACAGGCTTAACGCTCGTTAACTGTATTGGCTTTGCCACTACGATCGTGAGTATTCAGCTATTGGCCGCACTTAGTCAGTCGATAACACCGCAGTATACCTTCCTTGTTTTGGCACTGGGTCCACTATTCGGATTATGGCAATTATCCGGTCATAAAAACAATTAATTTTAATACATTGTCCTATCAAACAAAATGAACATGAAAATAGTACTACAACTCGCTTTATTTATTGCTTTTATACCGATGTCAGGACAAACTGACCAACGTATTTATGACATTATCGACGCGGTTTCCGCCGAACGGATAGAAAATGACATTGCCACCCTAGCCAATTTTGGTACACGGCACACCTTGAGCGATACCGTTTCACAAACCCGCGGCATAGGTGCGGCAAGAAGATGGATAAAATCGGAGTTTGAAAAGACATCTAAAGGGTGTAACGATTGCCTAGATGTTATCTATCAGAAAGATTTGGTCAAAAAAGGCACAAATGACCGTATTATAAAAGATGTGGAAGTCGTGAACGTCTTGGCCATACAGCGCGGCACCAAGTATCCCAATCGCTTTATCATCATGAGCGGGGATATCGATTCCCGTGCGAGCGACCCTACGAATTTCACGGACGATTCTCCCGGAGCCAACGATAACGCGAGCGGTATGGCCGGAGCTATTGAAGCCGCCCGCGTGCTTTCCAAATATAAATTTGAGAACAGCATCATCTACATGGGACTTTCCGGTGAAGAGCAAGGGCTGTTTGGAGGTGCCGGTCTTGCGGCCCACGCCAAGGAAAAAGGCTGGGAAATCATTGGGGTATTCAATAACGATATGATTGGAAATATAAGCGGAGTGGACGGAATTACAAGCAGTACCGATTTTAGGATATTCTCCGAACCCGTGCCACCCACGGAAACCGAAAAAGAACGCAATGCAAGACGTTTTTACGGCGGCGAGGTCGATGGTATTTCCAGGCAACTGGCGCGCTACGTACATAAAACCACCAAAACCTATATGCCAGACATGAACCCCATGCTCATTTACCGTTTGGACCGTTTTGGTCGTGGCGGACACCACAGACCTTTTAACGATGCCGGTTTTGCAGGTATCCGTATTATGGAGGCGCATGAGAACTATACCCAACAACATCAAGATATTCGAGTGGAAGATGGCATTGCTTATGGCGATGTACTGGAACATGTCGATTTTGACTATGCGGCCAAATTAACCGCTGTAAATGCCATCAACATGGCATCCTTGGCGTGGGCGCCGCCCGCACCCAAAACAGTAGAAATTGGAGGTATCGTGGAACCCTCGGCCAAATTCAAATGGAGTGCGGTGGATGGCGCAAAAGGCTATAAAATCTATTGGAGGGACACCACTTCCCCCACTTGGAACCACAGCCGATATGTAGGCGATGTGACCGAGTTTACTTTAACAGGAATTGTAATCGACAACTACTTTTTTGGAGTAGCTTCGGTAGGAGCGGATGGTTTTGAGAGTCCGGTCGTGTTTCCCAATGCAATATTTAGATAACGTATTTTAAACATCAGTATGCCAAAAACAATACGTCCGTTTTTTAGGTTTTTTTCCTTCTTCTTGACTATTACTATGCTCGTCAGCTGCGAAAACAAGGATGCCCCTGAAATAGATAGCCCTGCACCTTTCAACGCCGAAGAATATGTCGATTTTGAAGCGGGCAACATTCCGCTTATTTTAAGTGTACCCCATGGAGGCGAACTCAAACCGAGCGAAATTGCAGATCGCACCTGTAATGATGCCGTGAATGTGATGGACGAGTTTACCATAGAACTGTCCGAAGCTATTATGGCCGAGTTTGCCAAAGCCGGCCAGAAGCCCTATTTGATTGTCAATAAGATGCATCGCTCCAAGATGGATGCCAACAGAAACAGGGCAGACGCTACCTGTGGCGATACCAACGCCCAAGCCGTTTGGGACCTTTTTCATGGAGAGATTGAAACTAGTAGAACTGAAGTAAATACCAAATTTCAAAAAGGCCTGTTTATCGACCTTCATGGTCATGGCAATCCAAAACAACGGGTAGAACTGGGATACCTCCTGTTTGAAGATGAACTGGCACTGCCGGATGAAACCCTGAACAGTCCGGTACTCTTGGAAGTAAGTTCCATTCAAAATTTGGCTAAAAATAATCTATCCGGATTATCACATACGAACCTTTTGAAAGGCGAAAATGCCTTTGGCAGCTTATTGAATCAGGCAGGCTTTGCGGCCGTTCCATCGAGCGCGGATCCTGTTCCGTTAGTTTCAGATAATTATTTTAGCGGAGGGTATAATACCGCGAATTACGGTTCTTACAAAGGTGGAACGATAGATGGCATACAAGTGGAATGCAATCGCGCCGGACTTAGGGAGACCGCGGCCAATAGGCAAGCTTTTGCAGTGGCCTTCGTAAGTACGGTAACAGCGTATTTGGAGACACACTATTTTAATGGGATTCCGGTACAGGAATAGCAATCTACCTTTTATCGGCATCAAGGTAGGGCTTGCTAGTTTTGGAAAATCCTAAAACACGGATGCCTCCATTTCTAGAAATAAGCGTATTTTTAGAAGTTATTGATTCAATCTGATTTTTAATAGAAGTATGCTAATAATGAAAAAATCCATCACGCTTATCGTTCTCTCCCTGTTTTGTACTATGGGTGTTTTACAAGCACAATTAGGGGAAAATAAAAATACCTTTACCCAACAGGACACACTAAGAGGCAGTATAACCCCGGAACGCGCTTGGTGGGACCTCAATTATTACCATTTGGATATAGAAGTAAAACCAGATGAAAAATACATTGCCGGAAAAAACACCATCCGCTATAAAGTGCTGCAGCCAAAACAAGTATTGCAGGTAGATTTACAACCACCGCTAAAAATCGAAAAAGTAACTCAGGACGGAAAAGAGCTAAAAGTTACTACCAACGGAAACGCTCATTTTGTAAGCTTGACCAAGCAACAAAAGACAGGGGATTACAATGAGATAATAGTGCATTATTCCGGAAATCCTAAAGAGGCCGTACGCGCCCCATGGGACGGCGGATTTTCATGGAAAAAGGACGACAACGGCAAACACTTTGTTGCCACCTCATGCCAAGGTTTGGGCGCTAGTGTCTGGTGGCCCAACAAAGACCACATGTACGACGAGGTAGATAGTATGCTCATCAGCGTAAAAGTACCCAAGGGACTCACGAACGTAGCCAATGGCAGGTTACGAAAACTGGACACGCTAACGAACACCTCCCACTGGTTCGTATCCAACCCTATCAACAACTACGGCGTAAACGTAAACATTGCGGACTACGTCCATTTTGGGGAAAAATACGATGGAGAAAAAGGCATGCTGGATATGGATTACTGGGTGCTACGGGACGACCTTGAAAAGGCAAAAGAGCAGTTTAAGGATGCGCCCAAGATGATGGCTGCTTTTGAGCATTGGTTTGGCCCCTACCCTTTTTATGAGGATAGTTTTAAACTGGTGCAAGTTCCGTACTTGGGTATGGAACACCAAAGTTCGGTTACCTATGGCAACCAATGGAAAAAGGGGTATTTGGGCAAGGACCTATCAGGCACTGGTTGGGGATTGAAGTTCGATTTTCTGCTGATACATGAGTCTGGTCATGAGTGGTTCGCCAATAACATAACGTACAAGGACATTGCCGACATGTGGGTACACGAAGGATTTACCTCCTACTCCGAAAATCTGTTCTTGGATTACCATTTTGGCACCAAGGCATCCGAAGAATATGTCATCGGTCTTCGCCAGAACATAGTAAACGATATCCCCATCATTGGGCCGTACAATGTGAACCAAGAAGGTAGTAAGGACATGTACTACAAGGGCTCCAACATGCTGCATACCATACGCCAACTGGTAAACGATGATGAAAAATGGCGTCAGGTGCTACGTGGTTTGAACAAAGATTTTTACCACCAAACCGTAACCACGGCACAGATAGAAAACTATATGGCCGAGAAAGCAGGTTTAAAGCTAAAATCGGTCTTTGACCAGTATCTGCGGTCCCCAATGATTCCAGTTTTAGAATACACCATTGATGGAAAAAAATTAAAATACAGGTACACCAATGTTATAGAAGGATTTGATATGCCGCTTCGGGTATTCATCAATGAAAAGGACGTTTGGCTTAACCCGACCCCAGAATGGCAAACAGCATCTGAGTATGGTAGGGATGGTACTTTTGAGGTGGATGTGAATTTTTATGTTGATGTTAAGGGGTTGTAGTTACATAGTATTTGTATGCTATTCTGCTTTTACCCTTAGAAAGCATAATTGAAATTGTTTCAGTTAGGGGACCTGCCTGCCGGAGGTAGGCCAAGGATCGTGCAAAAAGCAATCCTTCATCTCAGTATCTAACCCAAAAGAATACTTAACCAACCAACCTTCAATTTGAAATAGCCAACCTAAAAGCACACCTCCCTAAGTCTCTCTAATGAACAGGGAAACCCTTGCGCTAGAAACCAAGCAAAAAACACCTTACTCAAATGTAAACTCCCTTTCTACTGCATAGTCTGTTTCGTTACTATCGCAGCGTAGCCCATTAGAAAGGAAACTCCCACTATAGCGTAAATATCCATGTTTTCTCTCTAGAAAAGGAGAATAGGCCTTAATTAAAGGTTGCGTTTACCAAAGCCACTTGGGAGGGCTGCCCTCCTTCCGGCAGCTTGTAGGTTACATATAAATTTACGGCATTGGCTATCACATCGGTTAACTGAACCAGGGCCATTCCCCCAAATGTACCAGCGCTAGGCGCCTTCATCTCCCCTGTACCCACCAAAGGTCCATCCGGCGAATTTAGATGTAGCTGAAATTCATATCCATTTTTTGGAGCTTCTTGCCAACCTAAGGCCATGACAACATTTTTCACCCCTTTTAAATCGATATCCTTTACAAGCAACCATCCGTTTGTTCCGGTCAATAGTTGTAAATCCATACCATTGAACTGTACGGCCTGCATCCCATTGGTTTCCGTATCCTATGGAAACGATACCGTATTACTGGAAAGGGCAACCGATGTGGACCCGGTTAAGGGAATTACACCATTGGCGCCTTCATCGGTATAACTTGCGGTAAGCACCAGCATCTCACCCGGATTATTAGCTTCGGCAATGATTTTTCCTTCCATGGGTAGCGATTTCTTTTTAACAGCGTTACTGGCCAGAGACTGAATATACATGGCAATCTGCCTAGATTCATCCGATGTTATTGTAGGATGGGCGGGCATCATAACCTCGCCCCAAACACCAGATCCGCCAGACACGATCTTCTTCTTTAAATAGGAGATTGCATCCTTGTGCTCTTTGTATTTTTGGGCAATTTCCAAATAATTGGGCCCAATAGAGGCTTGCAGTTCTTTATGGCAGGTTTTACAGTCCATCGCCTGTGTCAAGGCCTTACCGGTGACAGCGGCGGATACTTGCTGGTGCCCAAGGGACATGGCCACCTGATCCATTCCTTCTAGATAATCCACGCTAACATATACATTTTCTTTGTTTACCGTTCCATCCGTATCGGTAACAGCTACCACATATTGCACGGCTTGTCCGGGAATGAAAAAATTACTGCTACCGCCTATGATTTCTATGGCTATTTCTGGTCTGGAATTTCCTGCAACCACACTAACCGATTCGCTTTTGGCTGCCTCCCCTGCCGCATCCGACACCGTGACGGAAACCTTATAATTACCGGCATCGGCATAAGAATAGGCTATTTGTGCATCCGTTGTTTCCTTGGTATCGCCGTTTCCAAAATTCCAAAGATACGTTAGGGCATCTTTCTCGCGATCCATAGCAGCAATACTGGCATTGATGGACAAAGGTAATTGACCCGATGTTTTATCGACCACGATCGCATCTATAAGTGGCGGCCTGTTTCCTCCGTTAAATTCGACATAACTCAAGGCCGAATTATCATTTTTAGTAAACCAACCGCTGCCGTATTCCAGAAGATATACTTTTCCGTTGGGTCCTACTTCTATATCTATAAGATTATTGACCTTAATATCGGAAGCGAAAGGTTCCATTTTACTGAAACTCCCGTCTACGTTTAGGTGTATCGCCTTCATCCAGCCGCGCATCCAATCATAGACAATCACTTTGCCATCATAATAATCGGGCAGTTTTTGTGGACCCTGATATAGATCCGAATAATAGGTAGGACCTGCCATGGCATTTCTACCGCCACTTCCCGTTTGAGGAAAATCTTGGGATTCCGCATACGGATAAAAGGCATAGGCCGGCATGGCCTTTGGCAGTTCTGTAAGTCCGGTATTATTTCGGGAGTTGTTTATGGGCTTATTGGCATCAAAAGGTTCTCCAAATTCTCCCGTTTCGTAATTGTAGGAGCGATAGGGTTTGTTATCGCCTATAAACAATGGCCATCCAAAATTACCGGCTTCACGAGCTTGGTTCATTTCGTCATAACCTCTAGGGCCACGGGTATCCAAACTATCCACACGGGCATCCGGACCAACGTCTCCCCAATATACATACCCTCTTTTGGCATCCACGGAAATACGGTACGGATTTCGATGCCCCATAGTATATATTTCAGGTCTGGTCTTTGCGGTGCCAACCGGGAAAAGATTCCCCTCGGGAATAGCATAACTACCGTCCTCCTTTACTTTGATGCGCAATATTTTACCTCTAAGGTCATTGGTATTGCCCGAAGATCGTCTTGCATCATACTGCTCATGACCGGGGTTATCATTTAAGGGAGCATAGCCCCGATTCACATATTTTTCCCCTTTTTCGTCAAAAGGAGTGGAATTATCTCCGGTAGATAAGTATAATAGGTTGTCCGGCCCAAAAGCAATAGAACCGCCCGTATGGCAGCAAATCTCGCGATCACTTACTACATCCAGTATCACTTGTTCGGATGCCATATCAAATACATCATTCGTAAACTTGAAGCGGGACAGCCTATTGACCTCGGCAGCCCCTGTAGGTGCATAATACACGTACACCCAGTTGTTTTCCAAATAATTAGGGTCTTTTTGTATCCCCATTAATCCTTCTTCGGCATTCACGCCCGGCGTATTCAAAGTTTTGTCATAGACATCCAATTTGGCTACTTGAGTAAGTTCTCCCGTATCGCCATTGTACCTTATTATTTCGCCTCTGCGTTGGGCAACCAGTACATCGTTATTGGGAAGAACGGTCATTTCCGTTGGCTCAAAGAAATCGCCTTCGTTCAAGACTACCTTTGAAAATCGGTCTACATCCGGCGGAATTTGTGAGGATACCTTGGTATAATCGAGTGCTAGATTATCTCCAATGGCATATTGGATACCGCCCAATACATGTTTTAGAAACAGTTCTTCCGAATAGCTTTCGTCCGTATGGCCTGCGCCTGTGTAAAAAGCCCTGCCGCCATCAAATTCATGGTACCAGGCAAAAGGATGAACAGCACCGTTTTCGCCACCTTCATAGGAAGATTCGTCCACGGTCATGATGACATTTACATCAGGATTTATTTTTTTGTAATTATAGATTTCATCCGCTCTGCTCCAAACACTATCGGTAAAGAATTCCGTAGCTATAAAGTTTTTATCTTTTATAATGAAATCCGCTTCGGGCGTTCCTGCAGGGTGACTTAAAAAATAGGCACCTACCAATTTATTGTACCATCCCCAGTCATATTCCGTATCGGCAGCGGCATGGACACCTACGAAACCACCACCGGCTTGAATATAGCGTTCAAACGCAGCTTCTTGGTAATGGTCTAAAACGTTACCTGTGGTACTTAGAAAAATAACGGCGGAATACTGCTTTAGGTTATCCTCTGTAAATAGTTCGGCATTTTTAGTGGTATCTACCGCAAAACCATGTTCGGCACCCAATTTGCTAATGGCGGCCATACCGGCAGGAATAGAGGCATGTTTAAACCCCATTGTTTTTGAGAAAACCAAAACTTTGGGCGTGCCTTCCCTCTTTTGTCCACAAGACCACAACACGAAACAAACCAATGCCAAGATGGCGATACTACTTTTTTTCATTCTTAAAATTTAGATTTTAATGTCTAAGCAAGCTTTAAATTTACATATAAGCAACGGAAAAAACCAAGAGTTTGTTTCACAAACCTTCAATTTTTCATAAAATAAAGCCTAAAATCCCATCATTGCCAAAAATAGGGACGTTTTATTTGGTCTACGACACCTATTATCCTTTTCCGTTATGCTAAAATGAGGTTCTACCTCTTTTTATCGTAAAATTCTCAAAACCGATATGCATATTCAAAATGGGCTAAGCGTAGAGATGACCCAATTGTAAAATTAGCCTTACTTTTGCAAACTATTTAAATGGTGTACCAGGCTAGCGTGTTTCCGTTATTGGTTTTCCCTTTAAGTTCCATAAGCATGTCAAAATTACCCCAAGAGCATCAATTCTTGGATTTATCGGATTACGGTAGACCTGTTGCAAGGCTCATCGCAAAAAATCTAAAGGACACTTCGTTTACGCCCATACACGTTACCATCATGTTCGTTATTGCAGGTCTTATAGCGATTACCTGTCTGCTGAATCAGTATTACTGGGCTACTTTGTTTTTCCTATTGTTAAAATCTATACTGGATGCCGCCGATGGCGAACTGGCGCGGGAAAAAAAAACGCCGTCCTACACGGGAAGGTACCTGGATTCCGTTTCGGACATTATTCTGAACCTGCTTATCCTTATGACCATTTGGTATGTAACAGATGGGTCTTTGCCCTTGACCATTGCCGCCTTTTTTGGAATTCAGCTGCAAGGCACACTTTATAATTATTACTACGTAATACTTAGGAACAAGCACCAAGGCGATACGACCAGTAGGGTCTTTGAAACCGAGAGGCCTAAAGCCCTAAAAGGCGAAAGCCAACGCAATGTAAATATTCTATTTTCATTATACACCCTGTTTTATGGGGTGTTCGACAGGATTATTTACAAACTGGACAGTAAGGCGGCGGATGGTGAGCACCTTCCCCGTTACTTCATGACCGCAGTATCTACCTTTGGCCTAGGGTTTCAATTATTGCTTATAGGGTGTATGTTGGTGCTGGGACTAGACCAATTTATTATTCCTTTTTTTATTGGATATTCTGCTTTCATTTTGGTCTTTATAGGCATCAGAAAAATAATAAATCGCTAATTCTTTCTACCTTTCGCCTCATACAATCACTTGTTATGAGGAAAAAGAGCTATTTAAGCCTTAGTTTATCATTTGTTTTACTTTTCGTTTTAGGTTGCAAGGTCGATACGCAAGTCCAATATGACATCCTTCTGAAAAACGGAAGTCTTATTGATTTGGAAACCGGGGCAATATCCGTCAAGGACATCTTGATACGCGACGGAAAAATCATAAAAGTGATAGATTCGAACAGGAACGAAAATGTATCGGCCACCGATAGTTTGGATGCCACCGGTAAATATATTCTCCCAGGTTTCTGGGACAACCACGTACATTTTAGAGGAGGAGATTCTTTGATAGAAGCCAATAAAAATTTCTTGAACCTCTTTTTGGCCAATGGTATCACCACGGTGCGCGATGCCGGTGGCGACCTGACCAATGCCGTTTTGGAATGGAACCGCGACATGGCCAACGGTACCCTGGACGGCCCCATGATATTTACCTCCGGACCCAAAATAGACGGACCCAATAGTACTTGGGCGGGATCTTTGGAAGTGAGCGATGAAAAGGATATTTCCGAAGCTCTGGACTCCCTAGAACGTATACCTGTAGCTTTTGTGAAATTGTACGATAGCCGAATTTCCGGAGAAAACTACCTGAATACTTTAAGGGCAACGGAAAAGCGCGGTTTAATAACTTCGGGGCACATGCCCTTTACCGTTACCTTATATGAAACCGTGGACGCAGGCATCGATGCCGTGGAACATTTGTACTATATTATGAAAGGCTGTTCCTCAAACGAACAGGAAATAACGGCACAATTGGTCAAAAAAGAAATAGGATTTTGGGATGCCATGCCCTTATTGATGGCTAGTTATACTGAAAATACCGCCCAAAAGACCTTTGCCTTGCTAAAGGAACATAATGTTTATGTGGTGCCGACGCTCCATATTGGGGAAACCTTGAGTTCTTTGGATGAAATAGATCACCAAAGCGATGCCTATTTAGCCTATATGGACAAGGGTATCGTGAAAACCTATAACGGACGTATACAAAGTGCCCTAAACGCAAGTGAGGAACAAAAGAAAGACCGTAAAGCATTGCAGCAGTTTTTTGGGGAACTGGCCAAATCCCTGAACGATTCCGGTGTCGGCATATTGGCAGGTTCGGACAGCGGTGCTTTTAATTCCTATACCTATCCCGGGATTTCGCTTCATAAGGAATTGGAAGCCATGGTAAAGGTTGGGATTCCCAATTTGGATGCCTTACGTTCATCGGCCTATAACGGCGCCCGGTTTTTGAAAAAGGATAGCCTGTATGGCTCTTTGGAAGAAAATAAAGTGGCGGATATTGTGATACTTGATGGAAATCCCTTAAAAAATATAGCCCACACTAAACATATTAACGCCGTCATAAAGGCTGGTCGCATTTTCACAAAGAAAGACCTGGACGATAAACTAAAAACTGTAGCCAAAAATGTACAAAACAAAAATTAAAATTCTTGGTATTTTACCAATGCTTGCTTTCTTAAGTTTCCAATGCATCACCGCACAAACCCTTTTGAAACCGGACCGCGTTTTTGACGGCATTGAGATGCATGCCAATTGGGTAGTGATCGTGGACGGAAACACCATTATCTATGCAGGCCCCGAAACCGGGAGCAAACAACAGAAGGTTGGCGAAACCATACTGCTCAACGGCACAACGCTTATGCCAGGCATTATTGAAGGTCACTCCCATATTTTGCTGCACCCCTATAATGAAACGTCATGGAACGACCAAGTCCTTAAGGAATCGCCCGTAGAACGCGCCGTTCGTGCCACGGTACATGTAAAAAATTCCTTGATGGCGGGTATTACCACCATGCGCGACCTTGGTGCCGAAGGTGCCGGCTACACCGATGTGTACGTAAAAAAAACGATTGAAGAAGGTATTATCCCCGGACCCCGACTTTTGGTGGCGGGCCCCGCCATTGTGGCCACGGGAGCATACGGGCCAAAAGGGTTCCACGATGGCGTAACCGTACCTTTGGGGGCAGAACCCACCAGTGGTGTAGCCAACGTAATAGAAACCGCAAGGCGACAAATGGGTAATGGCGCAGATTTCATTAAAGTGTATGCCGATTACCGGTGGACACCCGGAGCCGACTCACAACCTACTTTTTTGCAGGAAGAGTTGGATGCCATGGTGGCAACGGCAACGAGCGCGGGCACCTATGTCGTGGCACATGCCAGTACCGCGGAAGGAATGAAAAGGGCAATAAAAGCGGGAGTGGAAACCATTGAGCACGGAGACGGCGGCACCTTGGAACTATTTAAAATGATGAAAGCTAAAGGCATTGGCTATTGTCCTACGCTAGCGGCGGGAGATGCCATTACCCGCTACAGCGGCTGGAAAAAAGGAACAGATGCCGAACCGGAACGCATTAAAAGTAAAAGGGCGTCTTTTCTGCTGGCCTTGGAATCTGGGGTGGATATGGTTTTTGGTGGCGATGTAGGCGTATTTTCCCATGGCGAAAATTACCGAGAAATGGAACTTATGGTCGACTATGGAATGGCGCCTATGGCGGTGTTAAAGTCCGCTACATCGGGTAATGCCAACATGTTCCACTTAAATGAATTAGGTAGCTTAAAAAAAGGGTTCCTGGCCGATATCATTACTATCCAAGGCAACCCGGCAAGTGATATCTCCGCCATGAAAAACGTCACTTTTGTAATGAAAAACGGTATTATTTATAAAAAACCTTGATTATATCTTTAACTACTTGCAGTACAAAAGCCAACAATAGCAAATTTTTCCAAAGAATTTTAGTATTGGTTCGTGATAATTCTTAGTGTTCGTTAAGGCACATAGTTTACAACTATAAACCACTATGCACTAAAAGTACATCGTTTTTAAATAATGAATAAAATTCATTTTACAATATTCTAAGTTGCCGTGGCAGTGGCGGCAGTCACTGCTACTGCTACTAGGTAAAAGTTTTTAGAACCTAAAGGTAGATGCACTAAAGTGCATAGCTTAAACTATTTTTGAGACCAGTTAAGGATTAGTGTTTATACAAAATTTCGCCTGTCCAAAAGTTTAATACAAGCCTAAAGCCTTGAATTTACTACTGTTTCACGGCCCCAAAATACACCAAGGAATCCCCTGCAGAAAAAGTATATGGGGTTTCATCTGCACTGTGAAACGTTAATCGTGTGGCCTCGCCACCGTCCGAGGGCATGACGAATATGTCAAAATTACCATATCGGTTAGAGGCGAATGCGAGTTTCTGGCCATCTTTGCTCCACACCACAGAACGGTCGTGGGCCTTATGGAAGGTGAGTTGTTTGGCCTCCCCACCGTTCACGGGAACTTTGTAAATATCACCCTTATAGGTGAAGGCAACGGAGGTGCCGTCTGGCGAGATGGAAGGATAACGTAGCCATTTTGGTGTCGTCTGGGAGGTGGTTATTACCGCATATAGCAGTACTAACAGCGTAATTTTAATTTTCATGTCTTGTTTTTATTTTCTTTAGGTAGTCAGAAATAAGCATTTATCGTTAATCCAATCTATACCCTTAGGGTATTGATTATTTTAATAGTATATATTTCATTTCAAGCTTACTAATTAGTCGGGGAAAAGATAGATAAATGCATTCTAAGAACAAAGTATTAATTTTGTTCTTTGAGATATACTCAAGCTTAATGAAAACCCGAAAATTTTGACAATTTTATTTCACTTTCCTCCTAACACTTTTTAGGGAATTACGACCTATTGCATACAAAATGAACGAAGAAAACTACTGGACACAACGCTACAAAGCATCCCAAACCGGATGGGACATTGGCCATGCTTCCACGCCTATAAAAAACTATATAGATCAGTTGCAGGACAAGGGCCTAAAGATTCTAATTCCCGGTGCCGGAAATGCCTATGAGGCGGAATACCTTTGGAAAAGGGGCTTTGAACATGTTTTTGTTCTCGATATTTCAGGGGTTCCCTTGGAGGCGTTTCAGAAAAGGAATCCCGATTTTCCTGCGGGGCAACTCCTACAGGAGAACTTCTTTGAGCATTTGGACACCTACGACTTAATTATAGAGCAGACCTTTTTCTGTTCCTTTGTTCCTACGGATGAAAATAGGACGGCCTACGCAAAGCACATGGCATCACTTTTGAAGCCCAAAGGAAAATTAGTAGGTATTTGGTTCGATTTTCCTATGACCACCGATAAGGAAAAACGCCCTTTCGGCGGTAATAAGACCCTATACTTAAGCTACTTGAGTACATACCTGAAACCGATTGTATTTGAACGTTGCCACAATTCGATACCACCCAGACAAGGGAAGGAATTGTTCGGGATATTTCAATCGATGGACGGCACCTTCTAAAGTTACCCTACTACCGCTTTAACACCTCTTTAAGATTTTCTGTAGCGGTTTTCCATATATTTAGGCGACTACTAAATTGACCTAACAATGACCCGAAAACTCCTCCTCGCAACACTGCTTGCGATTCCCTTTTTAATAGAGTCCCAGGAAGACAAAAAAGATTCTAAAACATGGGACGTTTCCAATCCAGGAAGCGAATTCAATTATAAAAACTACAGATTTACTACCGGTGAGGGTAGAACCCAAGCAATAAAAAAATATAAAAAATTGAAAATCAATATATTAAACAAAAAATAATAACCAACACATGAAGTCGATGAAATACTTTTTACATTCTTTAGCATTCCTTTTTTGCATTAGTACTACCATGGCGCAATCTATAGACATAAAATTAATGCAGGATCTAAAACCTAGAAATATTGGACCTGGCGGCATGAGCGGTAGGGTTACGGCCATAGATGCCGTACATTCCGATCCGGATATTATGTATGTGGGTACTGCTTCGGGCGGACTTTGGAAATCCACTTCGGGCGGCATTAAATGGGAGCCTGTTTTTGATAAGGAACTCACAGCATCGATCGGTGCCGTGGCCATCCAACAATCCAATCCATCGGTTATTTGGGTAGGAACGGGCGAAGGAAATCCTAGAAACAGTCTTAACGGCGGTTTTGGGGTGTACCGCTCTTTGGATGCCGGCAAATCATGGCAATCCATGGGGTTGGAAAAAACACGACACATCCATCGGATAAAAATAGACCCCACAGACCCAAATACCATCTACGTAGGCGCCATAGGTTCCCCTTGGGGCGAACATGAAGAACGCGGCGTCTACAAAACAACCAACGGGGGCGAAACTTGGGAAAAAATATTGTTCGTAAACAACAAAACGGGTGTGGCCGATATGGTTATGGACCCCACGAACCCCAATAAGCTCATCGTTGCCCTATGGGAGCATAAGCGCGATCCCTGGTTCTTTAACTCCGGCGGAGAAGGTAGCGGACTTTACATGACGCACGACGGCGGTAAGAACTGGAAAAAAATTACCGATGAGGACGGACTGCCCAAAGGACAACTCGGACGTATAGGAATAGCCATTGCCCCTGGCAAACCCAATATCGTTTATGCCTTGGTAGAGGCCAAGAAGAACGGGCTCTACAAATCTGAGGACGGTGGTTTTAAATGGACAATGATCAACGATAAATCCGATATTGGTGACCGACCTTTTTACTATTCGGAAATCTATGTGGACCCGCAGAACGAAAATAGGGTGTATTCCGTCTTTACCTATATAAACGTATCCGAGGACGGTGGCAAGAGCTTTAAAGAGCTGATGCCCGCTTATGGCGTGGACAACGGAGTGCATCCCGATCACCATGCGTGGTGGATACACCCGGAGAACGGCCAATTTATGATGGACGGGAACGACGGCGGTATGAACATTACCAAGGACGGGGGCAAAACATGGCGATTTATTGGCAATATTCCCGTAGCACAATTCTACCATATTAATGTGGACAACGAGTTTCCCTACAACGTGTACGGCGGCATGCAGGACAATGGCTCTTGGAGAGGTCCCGCCTACGTTTGGCGCGATCAAGGGATTCGCAATAGCTATTGGCAAGAAATTAGTTTTGGCGATGGTTTTGATGTCGTACCCGACCTGGATAATTCCCAATTCGGTTATACGATGAGTCAGCAAGGAAGCGTATCGCGTTACGATCATGTCACAGGCAACAACTACACGGTGCGCCCTACCCCACCGGATGCCGATACCAAGCTCCGTTTCAACTGGAACTCCGCCATTGGGCAAGATCCGTTTGACAATAGCACCGCCTATTTTGGGAGTCAGTTCGTGCACAAGACCACAGACAAAGGACTGACTTGGGAAATTATTTCCACTGATCTGACCACCAACGACCCCGAAAAGCAAAAACAGAGCGAAAGTGGTGGACTAAGTATGGATGCCACAGGAGCCGAAAACCACACCACTATCTTGGTCATTGAACCTTCGCCTGTAGAAAAAAATATGCTTTGGGTAGGTACGGACGATGGCAAGGTACATTACACCCAAAACGGTGGCGCAAATTGGACAGAGGTTACCCAAAATATAAAAGGACTCCCAGCAGGAAGCTGGATTCCACAAATAAAGGCATCCAATAAAAACAAGGGTGAGGCATTGCTGATCGCCAATGACTATCGCCGGTTCAATTATAGACCCTACGCCTACCGCACCAAAAACTATGGTAAAACATGGGAGCGGATCGTAGACGGTAACGATGTGGCAAGCTACACCCTCAGCATTGTAGAAGATCTGGAAAATCCGAACCTATTATTTTTGGGTACCGATGACGGACTCTATGTTTCCTTTGATGCCGCAGGTACTTGGCAAAAATGGACGGAAGGCTTCCCAACCGTATCCACAAAAGATTTAGTGATCCATCCGCGGGAACATGATCTGGTCATAGGCACCTTTGGCCGTGCCGCTTGGGTCATGGACGACATACGTCCCTTACGCGCCGTGGCAGCGGACAAAACCATACTACAGGCCGACGCTAAGCTGTTTACCCCACCAACCGCCTACCAAGCAGCGTACCAACAACCCACTGGAAGCAGGTTTGGCGGTGATGCCATGTACAATGCCGAAAACAGAAAGGAAGGCGCCATGATTACCTATTTTTTAAAGGAAGGGAAGAAAATTACTGAAACAAGTTCAGCACAAGGAAAAGATGAGAACGATGAACAGAGTGCTTCTATCGCTGGCAATGACGAAGAAGATAAAGGTGGTGATGCCACAAAAAATGAAGAAATCGCTTCTGAGATCGGTACTGACGAAAAAATGACCGGTGTACAGAAAAAAGATTCCATTCAGTTCGATTTTTATGATGGAGACAGGTTGATACGCACCTTAACCTATAAAACTCCAGAAAAGGCAGGGTTCCATAGAATCTATTGGGAAATGGACGAAAAAGGTCCGGACAGGCCATCGCGTAGCATTAGTAAAAAGAAAGGAGAATCTGGTGGAATGAACGTAAAACCTGGTGACTATACCATAAAAATGACTTTTGGCAAGGTGACCGATGAGACCCGGATTACCGTTGCAGCAGACCCAAGATTACCCCTAAACAACTCCGCAGCCAATGAGGTGTACGCTACCGGAAAGAGTATGGAAAAAATGACCCAAACCGCGTCGGATGCCGTTAAACAGTTGGCGGAAAGCAAGGCCGTGGCAGAAAAATATGGCAAGGACCTTAAGGAGTTGGACGAAAAAAAGTACAAAGACCAGATAAAGGCCTCCACCGCTATTGTAAAGCAGATAGACTCCGTCGTAGCCCTTTACCTAGGTACGGTAGACAAGCGCCAAGGCATTACCCGTAACCCGGAAGTTACCGTAATACAGCGTATTGGCACCGCCAGCTATTACACCAATACCCGTAAAACCGGGATTACCAAAACAGAACGCGACCTAATAAACTATGCCGAAGCCGAGCTAAAGAGCGCCTTGGAAAAAACCAATTCCTTTTTTAACGCAGATTGGAAAGCATACAGGGAGAACATAGAAAAACTGGATGTTTCGCCATTTAAGGAGACTAAAAGTTTTACGTTTGAATGATACTCCGAGGCCGTGGGTCGAAAACAAAGTAAATAATCCTCGGGGCGAGTCCCGTTATGCTAAAGGGCAAACCCACGAGGTATTCTTATTTCAAAAAAAATAGCCTAAGGGCCTAGCAGATTCCAATAAAAAATTCATGGAGACTTGGAGGATAAAAGCTAAAAATTAAAGTAAAAAATGCTAGCACTTTTAGGAAAAGACCCAACTGAAATTGTTAGAAAAGTTGGACTAGAATTAAGTACTGAGAATTAGAAAATGGAATAAAACAAGAGCAATAACGGTAACGGATAGACAAACACCTATACCAAAAAATAACCAACCGTTGTAAGCCCATCCAAAGGCCTTATTGGTAGCGGATCGGTTCGTAGCTGCGGTGTGTATTACTGGTATGCCAAACATAAGTTTTAAGCCTACAAGTTATTCAATTGATTGCTTTTCTTATCCTTGCTAATGGTCCAAAAGAAGCCTACAAAGAAAAAAGTATCGGCGGTGGGAAGGATAGCCCTTCGGTCAAAAATTCCTTCAGTATTGGGTGCATCGGCATATTGATAGCCATTCACATTATTGAAACCCAACGCATTGTTCACGGAGAAATAAAGGATTTTCTGGGGCGATATCAAATAGGCCCAATTCAAGCTCAAGCTATTAAAGGCTTTGGTACGTTCGGCTAAAAATTCCTTCGTATTGGGATTGTCGTATGGTCTCCCAGAACCAAAGATATAGGACAGGCCGATCTGTGAACGCAAATCCGTAATAAAATACTTCCCTACTATAGATGAGCTGTGTTTTGGCGCAAAATTAGGCGTAGCCGTCTCCCTGAAATTCCGATAGTCCCGCTTCGTATCCAAGTAGGAATAGGACAGCCAATAATCAAAGTTTTTAAGCGTTTTGTTGTCCCTCCAAAACACATCGAGTCCGGCCGCATAACCGACGCCGCCATTCGTAAATTCGGAGTCAAATTGAGGCAAGAGCGTGTTGAACTTTACCAAGCCGTCATAATCCTTGTAATAGGCCTCTGCCCTTAAGGTCTTGCCATTGTCCAAAAACTGGTAATTGAAAATATAGTGCGATGTTTTTTCCGTCTTCAAATCGGGTTGGAACCGTAGGTATTCCCTTAGTGGGTTTTGATAAAAGTCACCATAGGCTAATGAAAACTGACCCTTTTCCCCACTTTTATAGGCCAAGGAGAGCCTTGGCGCCAAGGTAGTGGTGGTAAGCAGGCTGCTGTGTTCCGCGCGCGCGCCCAGTTTCATGGCGAAGGAATTGCTAAAGAACATATCGGCCTCGGCAAAGGCACCGAAAAGGTTATCGGTAAAGCCAGCATCAAAGGCCATTGCATTTGGGGCAACAAAGGTATCGGTATAATCGGTCTTGAAATACTCCGCCCCGGTATACAATTGAAATCGGTTACTGAAATTCTTGTCCACTTTCACTTTTAGGTGCGCTGCGGTTTCGTTGGTAGCTATGGTATTCCCTAGCAGTCCAATGTCGTTGGTATCAATAGAAAGGCTTGCCCCGCCGCTAAGTGTCCATTCGTTCTCAAAAAAATGTTTATAGGTGCTATTGAAATACAGGTTGTTGTTCTTCAATCTAAACCGAACAAAATCATCAAAATTGATGTCCTCCTGATCAATATCCAGTACGGAATGGTTAAACCCAGTATAGAGCTTAAACAGACTCCGTTCCCCCTTGCTCCTAAAAACGGCCTCCCCAGAAATGGACTCAAAAGGCCGGTTCCAACGAATGCCTTGATCGGAAGGTATCAGGCGTTCATACGGTGCCAAGTTAATGTAAGACGTATTAAGGCTCAACGATTTATCGCCCCAAATCTCGGTATGGCCAAGGCCACCGCCGACGGTCATGATAGAGATATCCGTCTTTTCCTGATCCGGAATATCGGAGGTGTTCAACAAAAGTACGCTGGATAGCGCCTGACCGTATTCCGCAGAGTATCCGCCCGTACTAAAGGTAATTCCCTTGAACAGGAAAGGCGAAAACCGACCACGGGTGGGCACATTGTTGGCCGTGGCATTAAAGGGCTGAAAAACCCGTAATCCGTCTATAAAGACTTGTGTTTCCTCGGCACCGCCGCCCCGCACGAAGAGCCGCCCATCTTCATTAACCGTAGCGGTGCCCGGTAAGGTCTGTAATGCCGCTACAAAATCGCCTACGGCACCGGCCGTGGTCACAATATCCAAAGGTTTTAAAACCGATGCCTTAGAGTTGTCCCCAGCTGCAAAACTGCCAGCTGTTAGGGTAACGCCGCTCAGTTCGTTTATGGCTTCCCTAAGCACAATGTTCATATCCTTTAAATAGGATATGTCCACAAACTGCATAAAGGAATCGTAGGAAACCATGGAAACCACCAAATTTTGACTGGCTGTTTCCTGGGTCTCGAAACGGAATTCCCCCTTATCATCCGTGGAAGCGCCGTCATAAGTTCCCTCTAAATATACATTTGCACCAGAGATAGGGTTTTTCTTAGTGTCCGTTACCCTTCCAGATATGATGTGTTGTGCATTGGCTTGAGCGACTATCAAAAGAAATAAAATCGCAAGTTGTCCTTTCCCCATCAGTTTTTAATTTTGATTGATGAAGCAAATTTGTAACAAGACGACAGGGCATCCCAATAGAAACTACCCGATCGTTGATTTTTTGGACTGAAATGTGGGGGTTTTGGGGATTTTAGTTAAGAGATGTTGGATGTTAGACGTTGAATTTCTGTTTAAGGAAGAACAGAGGAAAAAGAGTAGAGCACATAGAAAAAGAAATCAAGAGACAAGAGACAAGAGACAAGAGACAAGAGACAAGAGACAATATTTTGAAATAACTTCAAATTATTGTAGTTATAAAAAAATAAAATTTATAGACCTGAAATCACTTGACTTTATTAGGTACAAAGCTCTTAATTTTGGAAAATAACTAAAAAAAGCAGCCCTTCCTGGCTGCTTTTTTTGTTATAACAATTCCGTCAAATCAAATTGACAACAAAATTACTTTAAATATGCAAGGCACGGTCACCCGTAGCCGCCAATGCCGCTTCTTTGACCGCTTCCGCATAGGTTGGGTGTGCGTGGCTCATTCGCGCTATATCTTCCGCAGATGCACGGAATTCCATAGCGGTAACCGCTTCGGTAATTAAATCGGCACAGCGGGCACCGATCATGTGTACACCCAGAACTTCATCTGTTGTTTTATCGGCCAATATTTTTACAAATCCGTCTATATCCATACTCGCCCTCGCCCGACCTAAGGCACGCATTGGAAACTGACCTACTTTATAGGCAACACCGGCTTCTTTTAATTCTTCCTCGGTTTTACCTACCGCTGCCACTTCTGGCCATGTATACACTACGTTTGGTATCAAATTATAATCTATATGTGGTTTCTGACCTGCCAATTGCTCCGCTACCAAAGTGCCCTCCTCTTCGGCCTTATGGGCCAACATAGCTCCTTTGACTACATCCCCAATGGCGTAGATATTATCCACATTCGTTTTTAAATGTCCGTCTACAGCAACTCGGCCACGCTCGTCCAACTTCACACCGGCGGCTTCTAGATTAAGTCCTTTTGTAAAGGGACTTCTCCCCACGGATACCAAGCAGTAATCCCCTTCAAAAACGACTTCCCCACCTTTCTTATCGTCTGCCTTTACAGTAATTTTATCCCCTTTTCGCTCCACGGATTTTACCTTGTGGGACAGGGCAAATTTTACCTTTTGCTTTTTCATCACCTTCATTAATTCCTTGGAAAGGGCACTATCCATAATTGGAATAATTCGGTCCATGTATTCCACAACGGTCACTTCGGCACCCAGTCTTTTATAGACCTGACCCAACTCCAAGCCAATGACCCCACCACCGATAATAACCATGTGTTTGGGAATCTCCTTTAGTTTTAAGGCTTCTGTAGAAGTAATGATGCGTTCTTTATCTACGGTTATAAAAGGAAGTGTAGACGGTTTGGAACCCGTCGCAATAATAATATGTTTAGCGGCTATGGTATCCGTGCTACCATCGTCCTTTGTGATATTAATATGAGTGGAATCCTTAAAACTGCCCAAACCTTGCAGCACATCAATTTTATTTTTATCCATCAAAAATTCAATACCCTTGGTGGTCTGATCAACAACGGCCTGTTTGCGACCGATCATTTTTTCAAGATTTATCTTTATTTCTCCAGGGATCTCAATACCGTGTTCCTCAAAATGATGTACGGCGTCTTCATAATGATGCGATGAATCCAACAAAGCCTTGGAAGGTATACAACCAACGTTCAAACAGGTACCTCCCAACGTAGGATATTTTTCTATAATCGCGGTCTTCATTCCCAATTGGGCACAACGGATTGCGGCAACATATCCTCCAGGTCCTGAGCCTATAATGGCTACATCATATTCATTCATAAATTCTAATTTTCAAATTGATACAAAATTAATACTATTTTCTGTTTTTAGAGCGGGATTGCAGTAGAATGCTTTACCTCTTTAATGGTAAAGGAACTTTGCGTACTTCCAATATGATTAATGGCCGTAAGCTTGGAAACCATAAAGTTGCGGTAATCCTCCATGTCCTTAACCAGTATTTTTAAAAGGTAGTCATAGTCTCCGCTCAAATGATGGCACTCCACCACTTCTTCCAGTTTTAAAACGTCCCACTCGAATTGCTGAATATTTTCCCTGGTATGCTGTACCAGTTTTATATGGCAGAACACGGTAAAACTTTTATCTACTTGAGACTTGTGTACCAAAGCCACGTAACTTTTAATGGTATCCGATTTTTCCAGCCGTTTAATGCGCTCATAAACCGCAGTAGTGGAAAGTCCGAGCTTATGGGCATATTCCTTTGTGGTCTTTTTACAATCTGCTTGCAAAAGATTTAACAGTTTCAAATCGATAGTGTCTAATTTCATACCAAATAGTTTTCTTTAATAGCGATACAACGCACGAGTTATCCGTTATATTTTCCGAAATTACGTAATATCTAGTTTTGTATTCTATATATATCGAATCTTATTGACAATTAATCCTATAAAACATAGTTTTACATATAAAACATACTATTATGAGTCAGAAAGTAGCGAACGATTTACAGGATTTACAATATTTTGGAGAGTATGGCGGTGTTAACCCCTCTGTATCGGATTCGGCTACCTATACCTTTCTATCTGCCAAGACCATGTTCGATACCTTTGAAGGAAACACCGAAGGCTGCTATCTTTACAGCAGGCATTCCTCCCCTTCCAACCTTTACTTGGGAGAAGCTTTGGCGGCATTGGAAGGTACCGAGACCGCGAACGTTACGGCAAGTGGCATGGGTGCCATTACCGCTGTTATTCTTCAACTGTGCAATGCGGGCGACCATATAGTGAGCAGCAGGACCATATACGGGGGTACGTATGTCTTTATGAAGAACTTTCTGAAAAAGTTTAATATCGAAACTTCTTTTGTGGACATTACCGATATGGAGGCCGTTGCCAAGGCCATCACACCAAAAACCAAGATGATCTATTGTGAAAGTGTAAGCAATCCCTTATTGGAGGTTGCAGATATTTCGGCCTTGGCCAAGGTTTCCCATAAGAACGAAATTCCTTTAGTGGTGGACAATACCTTTTCTCCGCTCACTATCCGTCCAATATCTCTGGGCGCGGATATTGTTATCCATAGCCTGACCAAGTTCATCAACGGGACAAGTGATTGTGTTGCCGGAGTGGTGTGCGGTACGACAGACTTTTGCCTGAGCCTGAAAGATGTAAATAATGGCGCCGGAATGCTTCTGGGCAGCACTTTGGATAGCCTAAGAGGAGCATCCATCTTAAAAAATATGCGTACCCTTCATATCAGAATACAAAAACACAGCGAAAATGCCCTTTTTCTTGCCGAAAAGTTTGAAGCCGACGGATTGCGTGTGGTTTATCCTGGGCTTCCCTCCCACCCCGGAAATCTAAAAATGAAAGACCAAATGAATCCGCAATACGGGTTTGGCGGGCTTTTGACTATGGATGTAGGTTCGTTGGATAATGCAAACGCCCTTATGGAATTGATGCAGGACAAAAAGTTGGGGTATTTGGCCGTGAGCCTAGGATTCTACAAAACACTTTTTAGTGCCCCTGGAAGTTCTACCTCATCGGAAATACCCGAGGAAGAACAAAAGGAAATGGGATTGGGAGAAGGACTGATCCGTTTTTCTATAGGATTGGACAACGATATCCAAAGAACCTACGAGCAAATGAAGCAATGTATGGCGCAATTGGGAATTCTGGAAAATAAGTCGGTAATGAATAGTTAGTCCTTATGTTTTAGGCTTGCACATCCGTAGCATAAGTTGTAATATTACAGGATAACCAAACCAACAATTTTATGGCCCAGCAAGACGCAAGCGAGCATAGAGAGAACGAAAACATTGTAGAGAATAGGGAACTAAGTATCTGGGAGGCGCTCATTCCCGTTTTTGTACTCGTAGCCATGCTCGCCTATAATGTGTATGTATTTGGGGACGATGCCCTAAGCGGTTCCAACCAGTTCATCCTTTTATTGGGCGCGGCAGTAGCTGCGATCGTGGGCTTCCTTAATAAAGTCTCTTACAACCAAATGCTGGCCGAAGTGGCGGAAAACTTAAAATCTACCACAGGAGCTTTACTTATACTATTAATGGTGGGTGCCCTAGCCGGAACATGGCTAGTTAGCGGAATTATCCCCGCCATGATTTATTACGGACTTCAAATTCTGAATCCCACTATCTTTCTTGCAGCCTGTATTATTATCTGCGCCATTATCTCCGTTGCAACAGGAAGTAGCTGGACCACTTCGGCAACCGTGGGTATCGCATTGATAGGTATTGGGGACGCACTTGGCATATCCTTAGGCATGACAGCTGGTGCGGTACTTTCCGGTGCGTATTTTGGGGACAAGCTTTCCCCTTTAAGCGATACTACAAATTTGGCACCGGCAATGGCAGGAGGCGAGCTCTTTAGCCACATCAAATACATGACCATTACAACCATCCCTACCATAGTGGTTACGCTTATCTTTTTTATAATTATAGGATTGAACCTGGAAACCTCAGGTAATGCGGATATTGAGGGTATCCTTACTTCCATAGAAACAAGTTTTGATATAAACGGGTGGTTGTTTATCGTACCCGCCGTAGTTATATTTTTGATCATTAAAAAAACGCCCCCTTTGGCAGCCTTGCTTATTGGAACGCTCCTAGGCGCGGTATTCGCTTTACTATTTCAACCGGATATTGTGGCCGGTATTACCAACGCAAAAGAACTTACCTTTGAATCTGGCTATAAAGGTATAATGAAGGCCATTACCGTGGAAACCACCATACCTTCGGACAATAAGGCATTGAGTGATTTGTTTTCCGCAAAGGGAATGGCAGGTATGCTCGGCACCATATGGCTTATTGTTTGTGCCATGGTGTTTGGCGGAATAATGGACGGCATCGGGGCTTTGTCACGCATCAGTTCCGCGCTTTTAGGTATGGCAAAGACTACTTTTGGCCTTTTTGCGAGTACAGTGGCAAGTTGTTTGGCCTTGAACGTTACCGCATCCGATCAGTATTTGGCCATTGTTGTACCAGGAAAAATGTTCGCAAAAGCTTATAAAGACAGAGGTTTGGCACCTGAAAACCTAAGCCGTACCTTGGAAGACTCCGGCACGGTCACTTCAGTTTTAATACCTTGGAACACTTGTGGCGCCTATCACAGCGGCGTTTTGGGTGTGGGTGTGGGAGAATATTTTATGTTCGCTATTTTCAACTGGTTGAGTCCGATCATGACCTTGATTTTTGCTGGATTCGGAATTAAAATCAAGCAATTGGCTACAAAAAATACTGCCTAATTATAATTTCCCCTTTTAAGCAAAATTTTAATAAAATCTATTCGAACGAAAACCGACTGCATTACTATCATTTTGGTAGCTTTAAGGTCGTTTTTTTATCAATCCATCAACAAACATATCCTTCCCCTAGCGGCATCCGATATAACTATTCTTCCATTAGTTTTTACAATCCATAGCGCATTATTAATGCAAAATCCACCGTAATTTTGCAGTAGAATTTAACTTTAAAATCTTATTTACAAATGGCTATAGTAGGCAAAAAATTTCCAGACATTACAGTAAATGCAATGAACGATTTGGGCGACACTTTTAAACTTAACGTTTTAGAGGAAGCCAAAAAGAATAATAAGAAAGTGGTATTGTTCTGGTATCCTAAGGACTTTACCTTTGTGTGCCCAACGGAGCTACATGCGTTCCAAGCGGCCTCTGCCGAATTTGAAAAAAGAAACACTTTGGTTATAGGCGCTTCCTGTGACACCGCAGAAGTACACTTTGCATGGTTGAGCACGGATAGGGACAATGGCGGTATAGAAGGCGTTACCTATCCCATATTGGCGGATAGCAACAGAAACTTGGCTTCTACCTTGGGTATTTTGGACATTACCAATGAACAGTACAATGAGGAGACCGGTGTGGTAACCGTTGACGGGGACAATGTAACTTACAGGGCTACCTACTTGATAGACGAGGAAGGAACGGTTTTCCATGAGGGCATCAACCACATGCCCTTGGGCAGAAATGTAAACGAATACCTTCGTCTTATAGACGCCTATACGCACGTACAGGAAAAAGGAGAAGTTTGTCCCGCAAATTGGGAAGAAGGCAAAGAAGCAATGCATGCAGATAGAAAAGGTGTTGCCAAATATTTAGCAACTCACGCTAATTAATTTAATCGAATACGATATGATAATTGAATTGGAAAAAGACAATCTTCAGGAAATTATCTCGGAGAATAAAAATGTGGTCGTGCAGTACTCTGCCGGATGGTGCGGTAATTGTCGTATCATGAAGCCTAAGTTCAAGAAAGAAGCTTCCGCCAATGAGAACATTACCTTTGTAATGGCCGATGCGGAAAAGTTTCCAGAGTCCAGAAAACTGGCGAACGTGGATAATTTACCCACTTTTGCCTCCTTCGAGGGCGGAGTATTCAAGAACCAGGTGCAGACCAATAAATATGATGTTTTAAAAGAATTGATACGTGAAATTACCGGTAATTAAACATTTAACGAATTTCATCGAAAAGAACGATGAAGATTTTTTGGTGGAGACCATAGAGACTTTGGAGCACCTTACAGAAGTTCCTTCGCTAAAGGACGAAGAACTAGATGTCATCGGGGAACTTATCTCCAATATGTATGGCGCTTTGGAAGTACATAAAGCCATGAAGCAAGGCAAACCGAAAAAGGAAGCCCTAAACGATTTCATGCAACGCGTTATGGGGTCCATTGATTCTTAAACGGATTTTTATTTAACAGTAAACGCCCCAAATACATCTAGTTTTTGGGGCGTTTTAGGTTTCAGGTTGAATACGAAAAGCTTACAGCCTGCAGCCTACAGCTTCTGTATTTGAATTTTGAGTTTGTATTTGAGCTTGACACTTGAACTTGAACTTGAACTTTTTATGTCCCTCCCACGGCCAGGCTGGCAGGTTTCAAGTTGACTGCGTAAAGCGAAAAGCCATAGCGTACAGCCTACAGCTTTTTTCTTTGCATTTTGAGTTTGTATTTGTATTTCTGTTTGTTTTTGAGCTTGATAATTGAACTTGAACTTGCTATGACCCTCCTACGGGCAGGCTGGCAGGTTTCAAGTTGACTGCGTAAAGCGAAGAGCCACAGCGTACAGCCTATAGCTTTTGTATTTGGCTTTTGAGTTTGTATTTGTGTTTGTATTTGAGCTTGACACTTGAACTTGAACTTGCTATGACCCTCCTACGGGCAGGCTTTTGTTTCTGTTATTTTATTGTTTCTGCTGTTAATATTTTCAAGTTTATGAAATGACTGACTTAGGCATATTATAATCAATACAAAAGCCATGATATAGGAACTGGACTAAAGCCCTCTCCATCATGCCCGTTTTGGCAAAAGTTTCCAACAGTATTTTTTGAAGCGCTAGTTTTAAATCTAAAAACTAAGCAGTCAAGGTGGCGTATACAGACAAACGCACAGCGCATGGCGTAAAGCATATGGCGAAGCTCCCAAAGCTAAAAGCTGAAAAGAAAAAATTAACTTCCAAAAACCCTTACTTTTCCTACTTATATTTTTTAATTTCACGAATTAATTTAAAAGACACTAAAATGGCTACAGTTACACTAAAGGGAAATTCGATACATACCTTGGGAACGCTACCTGCAAAGGGAAGCACAGCTCCTGAATTTCAATTAACTACCAATGATTTGGCTACAGTAAAACTTTCTGATTATGAAGGTTCCAGAGTCGTGTTGAATATCTTTCCAAGTATTGACACTGGTACGTGCGCACAATCTGTTCGACAATTTAATACGGAAGCTGCGGAATTGGACAATACGATAGTACTTTGTATCTCTAAGGACTTGCCATTTGCGCAAGCACGTTTCTGTGGCGCAGAGGGAATAGAGAATGTTGAAATGCTTTCGGATTTTAAGGACGGTAATTTCGGAAAATCCTACAATGTTTCCTTCACAGATGGCCCCTTGGCCCCTTTGCATTCCAGAGCTGTTGTGGTGCTAGACGAAAAAGGAACTGTGCTATATTCCGAGCAGGTACCCGAAATAGTGGACGAACCTAATTATAAGGCGGCATTGGAAGCCTTAATACCCTAGAAAGTCATACATTATTATGCCCAAAGAATCCTTTCTGGTCAATAGAATAAAAAGTGTTGGCTTCGCAATCCGCGGGGCCATACTTTTAATACGTACAGAAGCGAGCATTAAAATACAGGTATTTATAGGCTTGATTATGAGTGCCGCAGGTTTCTATTTTGACATAAGCGAAGCGGAATGGATGATTCAACTTTTTGCCATCGCCCTTGTTTTGGGAATAGAAGGGATGAATACCGCTGTGGAAAAATTATCCGATTACGTACAACCCGAGTTCGATAAAAAAATTGGGCTTATCAAGGATATTTCTGCGGGTGCCGTTATGCTCGTATCTATCGTGGCCAGCATTATTGGCTGCATCATTTACTTCCCCAAGATTTTTTAAACACGCAATACGGACTCCTTAGGTCGTAAATTTGTAATTTAGCCCCCAGAATAAATCGTTCCATGGCAAAAAAGGCAACCAAAACAAAGCCAAAATCCGTTAAAAAAACATCTCCCTTTATCTTGTCCAAACAAAACAAGATCATACTGGGAAGCCTGTTGATGCTTTTCAGCATTGCCCTATTTTTCTCTTTTGTATCCTTTTATTTTACATGGCAAGACGACCAAAGCCTATTAACGGAGTTTAAGGACCGTAATGAAGAAGCAAAAAACCTATTAAATAAATTTGGTGCAACCGTAAGTCATTTTTTTGTGTACAAAGGCTTTGGCATCTCTTCCTTGATTCTTCCATTTTTACTTTGTCTAAGTGGTATTTATATGTTTTTGAGTTTGGACAAAAAAGGACTCCTAAAAAAATGGGTCTGGGGACTCATTTTCCTTATCTGGATTTCAATAGCTTTGGGTTTTTTTGCTGACGAAAGCCCACTTTTAGGCGGTTTGGTAGGCTATGAAATGAATGATTTCCTACAGGATTATACCGGAAAAATAGGGGTTCTTCTCCTATTGGTATTTGGCCTAATCTTTATTTCAGTACGTTTATTTAAAATTACTCCCGAAGATATTGCGGCATTTGTTCGCTCTAAAAAACAAGCTTTGACATCCGACTTCAAATCAAAGAAAAGACCCATTGAATCGCTAGAAGAGAAACTTTCCCCTGAAGAGGACGAAGAGCAACTTATTTTGGACACCTACACCCATAAAACCGAAATACCACATTTAGAAAAAGAACCTACGGAAAAGGCTTTTGAAATTAACAGCCCAACAGAAGAAGAACCGACCTTGGCAATGGAGGTGGAAAAAATTGTGGAAGAGCAGGAGGATGTAGATGTGCTGGCGAGTAAACTGGTGGAAGATTTTGGGGAGTTCGACCCCACCTTGGAACTTGGAAACTACAAATTTCCGACCATAGAACTGTTGGATCAACACGGGGCTAGCGGTGGTATTACCATAAACCAAGAAGAGCTTGAAGAGAATAAGGATAGAATCGTAGACACCTTAAAGAACTATAAAATTGGCATTGCACAAATTAAGGCCACCATTGGCCCAACGGTTACCTTATACGAGATAGTGCCAGATGCAGGAGTTCGTATCTCCAAAATAAAAAACCTTGAGGACGATATTGCCCTTTCCCTTGCCGCATTGGGCATTCGTATAATTGCGCCGATTCCAGGAAAAGGAACCATAGGTATAGAAGTGCCCAACAAAAATGCTACCGTGGTTTCCATGCGGTCCGTAATTGCATCGAGTAAATTCCAAAAGGCGGAAATGGAACTGCCCATTGCCTTCGGCAAGACCATTAGCAACGAAACCTTTGTGGTAGATCTCGCAAAAATGCCGCACTTGCTTATGGCGGGTGCCACGGGACAAGGTAAATCTGTTGGTCTGAACGCGGTTTTAACATCGTTACTTTATAAAAAACATCCGGCGGAAGTCAAGTTTATCTTAGTGGATCCCAAAAAAGTAGAGCTTACCCTATATAATAAGATAGAACGCCATTTCTTGGCAAAATTGCCAGATTCCGCAGAGGCCATAATTACGGATAACACCAAGGTAATACATACTTTGAATTCCCTTTGTATAGAAATGGACAATCGCTATGAGCTCTTAAAATTGGCCATGGTGCGGAATATAAAGGAATACAATACCAAGTTCAAGGCAAGAAAACTAAATCCGAACGACGGCCACAAATTCCTACCCTATATTGTTTTGGTCATCGATGAATTTGCAGATCTGATCATGACCGCCGGCAAAGAAGTAGAAACACCCGTAGCGCGATTGGCACAACTGGCCAGGGCCATTGGTATACACTTAATTATTGCTACACAAAGACCTTCGGTAAATGTAATTACAGGTATCATAAAAGCGAACTTCCCCGCACGATTGGCGTTTAGGGTAACGTCTAAAATCGATTCCCGGACTATCCTGGACACGCAAGGTGCAGACCAGCTCATAGGCCGTGGAGATATGCTCTTTACACAAGGTAACGATGTTACACGTCTGCAATGTGCGTTTGTTGACACGCCAGAAGTAGCAAAAATAACGGAATATATCGGCAGCCAAAGGGCCTATCCCGAAGCATACGAGCTACCGGAATACGTAGGAGAAGATTCTGGCACGAACGTTGATTACGATATCTCCGATAGGGATAGTATGTTCCGCGAAGCAGCGGAGGTCATTGTTATTGCCCAGCAGGGTTCCGCTTCCCTAATACAGCGTAAACTAAAGCTTGGCTATAACCGTGCGGGCCGTATTGTAGATCAGTTAGAGGCTGCAGGAATCGTTGGCCCATTCGAAGGAAGCAAGGCTCGGCAGGTATTGGTGCAGGATATGGTGGCCTTACAGCTTCTACTGGACAATGAATCCTAAGGGCTTTTAAATACAGACGAACCATACCTATAGGTCAAATAATTTAAAAATTTAGATGAAAGTAATTTTCTTTGGAAGAAACAAATTTAAACAGATGAAAAAATTAGCAGTAATAGTCGCCCTTTTATTAACAGCAACCGTCACAAATGCCCAAGATGCCGCAAAGGCAAAAGCTTTTTTGGACGAGGTGTACGCGAAGGTTAAAAGTTATGACAATATTTTTGTAGACTTTAAGTTCGACCTTAAGAATACGGAAGCCGGTATTAACCAGGAAACCCGTGGAGACGTTACCTTGGCCAGAGAAAAATATGTATTCAACTACCTTGGGTCACAACAACTATACGACGGAAAAAAAGTATACACGATAGTCCCCGAAAATGAGGAAGTGACCATAGAAGACCAATCGGAAGACGAGAACGCCATGACCCCGTCAAAAATGCTAACCTTTTACAAAGAGGGACACAATTATGCCTGGGACATTCTACAAAATGTGCAGGGTAGAAAAATACAATATGTAAAACTGACCCCTATAGATTCCGATACCGAAATTGCCTCTAGACTTTTGGGTATCGACGTAGAGACAAAACATATCTACAGACTAGTGGAAACCGGTAAAAACGGTACAAAGACGACCATTACTGTTAATTCTTTTAAAACGAATCAGCCATTATCAAAAACCTTATTTACTTTTGATGAGGCCAAGTACAAGGATAACGGTTACTACATCATCAGAAATTAGGACATTTGAGAATTCTAGACCGGTATATATTATCAAGGTTCGTTTTTAATTTTTTCACTTCGTTTGTTATATTGATGTTCATCTTCATATTCCAAACGATTTGGCTTTTTATTGACGATTTGGCCGGCAAAGGTCTGGACATCGTCATCATCGGAAAATTCCTTTTCTACCTAATTCCCGATCTTACGGAAAAGGTACTGCCCTTGACCGTACTCCTATCCTCTATACTAACCTTTGGAACATTGGCCGAAAACTATGAGTTCGCCGCCATGAAAGCCTCCGGAATTTCCTTGCAGCGCTCCATGTTAAGCCTCATTGTTTTTGTTACCATTCTAGGTGGGGTTACCTTCTTTTTTGCGAATAACGTAATTCCCCTATCACAGCGAAAAATATTCAACCTTAGGCGTAATATTGCCAAGGTAAAGCCTGCAGTTGCCGTTGCCGAAGGTGTCTTTAGTGATTTTGAAGGTGCCGACATGAATATAAAGGTCGATGAAAAGTATGGCGATAACGACCGCTTCCTGCGAAATGTTATCATACATGAAAAATCAGAGAGGAACGTCAATACTACAGTAATTAAAGCAAAGACGGGGGAATTGAAGAGTGACGAAAATTCCGACATCCTACAATTAGTGCTCACAGACGGACATTATTACAAGGATATCGAAACAACAAATAACAAGAACAAACTAAAATTTCCTTTTGCCCAAGCAGATTTTGATACCTATATCATGAATATTGACCTATCCGATTTCAATAATGTGGATTTGGACGAGGAACGTGATGTTAGCACGGCGAAAATGAAGAATATAGCTAGGTTAACTATTGATATCGATTCCATCAAAGAGGACAATTATAGGATTGTACGTGCTTTTTCTAAAAATATAGGCTCCAGAATGGGTGCATTTGTACCCTTGGAACCTATCGACACGACTACCGTAAAAGGAGAAATTAGATTAAAAAGGGATTCCATAATCGCCAGTAAAATAGCTTTGTCCAAAGGAAACAAAGAAAAACAAGATTCCATTAAGGAAGATATTTTACTTCTCTTTCCAGATTGGCAAAGGATGCAGATACTAAGTAATGCGAAAAATGCCACTACCGGAATTTTAGGTTCGGTAAGGGGGAAAAAAGAAGAAATGCAAAATAGGTATAAAAATTACAATATGCACATCTTGTCCCTACACACAAAATATGCCCTGGCATTTTCCTGTATAATCTTATTCTTTGTGGGAGCGCCCCTTGGTGCCATTATTCGTAAAGGAGGATTGGGTCTGCCCATGGTCATAGCTATTGTGTTATTTTTGGTGTATTATTTTATTGGTGTATTTGCTGGCAATTACGCCAAAGAAGGAAATATAAACGCTATTCTTGGAGCTTGGCTGTCAACCTTGATCATGTTACCTCTAGGTGTTTACCTAACAAAAAGAGCCACAGAGGATAAAGGAATGATGAATTTTGGTGCGGTAACGGATTTCTTTAAGGATTTATTCAGAAAATTGACAAAAAAGCAGCGTGATGATAACGAAGATGCAGGATAAAATACAATTGGATACCATTAGCGAGGCTATTTCCGATATTCAAAAAGGAAAGGTCATTATTGTAGTTGACGATGAAAACAGGGAAAACGAAGGCGACTTTTTGGCCGCGGCCGAACTGGCAACCCCAGAAACCGTAAACTTTATGGCAACGCATGGCAGAGGGCTTATTTGTGCCCCCTTAACCGAAGGCAGATGCAAGCAACTAGGCCTGCACATGATGGTAAGCAACAACACCGACCCATTGGAAACAGCTTTTACCGTATCGGTAGATTTACGGGGTAATGGAGTTACCACCGGCATTTCTGCATCGGATAGGGCAAAAACCGTGCTAGCACTTACCAATGGGGCTACCAAACCACATGATCTGGGAAGACCGGGACATATTTTCCCTTTGGTGGCAAAAGAAGGTGGCGTACTCAGAAGAACAGGCCATACAGAAGCCGCCATAGATTTTGCACGCTTGGCCGGGTTACAACCCGCGGGCATCATTGTAGAAATCATGAACGAGGATGGTTCCATGGCCCGTTTGCCACAACTGGTGAGGGTTGCCAAAAAGTTCGATCTAAAAATTGTTTCCATAGAAGACCTTGTGGCCTACCGGATGGAACACGACAGCCTCATAAGCAAAGAAACCGATTTTTATATTACAACCCGTTTCGGAGAATTTAGGCTAAGGGCGTACAAGCAGACGACCAATAACCACATACATATTGCCTTGACCAAAGGCTCTTGGGGAAAGGAAGAGGAAGTCCTCACCCGAATAAATTCTACACAGATCAACAATGATATTTTAGGAACGCTCACCAATAGTCCCGACGAAAAACTAGAAGCTATGTTTAGGGCGGTAAACGAGGCAGGACAGGGCGCCATCGTTTTTATAAATCAGGATTCGGAGTCGCTAAACCTCCTATCCCGCTTGGCGGAACTAAAAGAACTTCAAAAAAAGGGAATCCATAAAGCCCCTAAAATAGAGATGGATACCCGCGATTTTGGTATCGGGGCGCAAATACTCCATAATATAGGCATTACCAAAATGAAGCTGTTGACCAATAGCCAACAAACCAAAAGGGTAGGTATTGTAGGGTACGGATTGGAAATTGTGGATTACGTTTCGTATTAAGCTTCAATAAGTCGAAGACTACGGAGCCAAGCTATAAGTCTGTATAGGCAAAACAAGCTGAATTTGTAATTATTACCAAAATTTGGTAAATATGAAAAAATTCGAAAATATGAAAAATATTTTAATTTTGTTGGGAAATTATTTTGACCAATTTGTGAGCAGTCAAGTTTCTGTTGGACGATACAAAATGTTAGTGAAGTTATAAGAGCTGGACTTCGACTTTTGGAAAACGAAGAAAGTAAGGTTATTGCATTGAAAAATGCTATTCAACAAGGTTTGAACAGTCCAAGAGTTGAAAATTTCGGCTTTGACGAAAATCTTAATAAAATAAAGGCAGAAAAAAGAAAGAATGGCTAAGGTTATTTTTAGACAAGAAGTTTTTGTCAACGCCATCAACAATAAAGGAATAGCTGCGTTTATGACTTGAATCCACCCGAAAATAAAGTTTGCCTGTAAAAAAATCGGAGTAAATCCAGAAATAGGAAAGGAATATATTTATATAAGCATAAGTTTACTAGGACTTAAATCTGGAAAACACATCGTAGTTTATCATTTGATTTCGGAAAATGAAATTGAAGATATTAGAATACTGCACGAAAGAATGGGATTTGAAAAATAAACTGTCCGAATAAAAAATACAACACTTCGTATAATAAATTGCTACATCCTAGCCTACCTAAGGGTCGGGACTCGATGATTTTCCATTAGGTTTTTCGGCTGCACCTGATAGTGCTTAAGTACGCAACTAATCATTGACAAAACCAATATTATCGCATTACGACTAATAATACTCCATCGTTGTAAGAGCGCTACATAAAGCACAACAGACTATGCTCATAGAACCAAGGCGTTTGCATCATACCTCATCAATTGGTTAACCCTTCCGTAATTGTGCTGGCCATACGTTTGGCCCTAATTTCGACTTGTTCGGGCGTCCAGCTTAATTTTATCAAAGAGGAAATGTTTCTGCCCATCCATGCATCGGATTTGGAGAAATCGGCCTTACTATACTCTGGTAATCCGTCTATGATTTCCTGTGGAAATTTGCCCAAAGAAGTAAGGTTGGTCAAGTGTTGCCATTTTTTGTAATAATGCCAATTGTTATCGAACCAATAAAAACAGGCATCTACTCCGGCTGCGCCTAAGGCTTTGTGCACTTTTCTTGCTTTTTCTTCCGTAGGCAAAAAGAAATTCAAAAATGAGTAGTTTTCCACCCCACCTTCAGGTATACGCCTAAATGTGATTCCGTCTATACCTTCCAACGCTTCCCGTACTATGGTATAATGCTTCTTTTGAAGGTCTAAAAATTCGTCCAATCGTTTGACTTGGGCGCATCCTACAGCGGCATTCAGTTCCGAAATCCTAAAATTATATCCTAAAAAAGGATGGGTTTCCGCTCCCCTATCCGTTCCTACGTGATCGTGACCGTGATCGGAGTAGTGATCGGCATTCTTATAATAAGTTTCGTTGTTGGTAATTAACGCGCCACCTTCCCCGCAAGTAATGGTTTTCACATAATCAAACACTACTAAACGAGTAAATCTGTAAACGAACAAATTAGAGGTCTAACTCATTGTTTATCAGTGGTAATTGTGGCTATTCATAAAACCTACCCCTCTTGTTTTCAGAATAGGGCAGTC